>Ga0075434_100000178_pt1 | contig 41135 bp, 27 predicted proteins | sample RhiMethybrSRZTD3_FD_75298 | JGI IMG/M metagenome (GOLD analysis project Ga0075434, IMG submission 75298) | Populus rhizosphere microbial communities from Tennessee, USA - Rhizosphere MetaG P. TD hybrid SRZTD3 | ecosystem: Host-associated > Plants > Roots > Rhizosphere > Soil | place: USA...
ACCGAATTCGGCCCGACGACTTGCCTCAATTACTACGCGCTAGTCAAAGTCTCGGGGTCCCTGGGGGTGCGACAGACAATCTGGCTGGAGCTATTGGTGGGGGCAGCGCGCTTGGTGGGAGCGGCATGCTCGGTGGCAGCGGCGCGCTCGGCGGGTTGGGAATGGGCGGAAGCGCCCTCGATTCCTTGGCTTTGGGGTCGTCTCTTTTGGGATCGCCATCATCTGACGTATTGCCGGACCAAGGCACCACCTATCCTCAACAAGCTAGTCTTGACAATCGAATGCTGCTGCCTGTTCGACCTACGAATCCAGCTCTTACACAGCCGCAGTTGCGTCACCGTCCCAATCCCTACGCCGACGTGCCATCGCTCTACGATCTCTATTCCCAGTATTCTCGCTACACGCCAGTTTTGCGACGGTTTGGGGAAGAGATATTTCTCAATGGCACCGGAAATCTCGACCTCCTGCCGATGGATATGCCAGCCGGGCCTGAGTACGTCGTCGGCCCAGGAGATGGCTTGAAGGTCGAGCTTTGGGGTAGCGTATCAGAGCGTTTCCAGCGTCTTGTCGATCGCGAGGGCCGGCTTGCTTTGCCCGAGGTCGGGTCGGTTCAGGTAGCTGGCCGCACTCTCGGTGATGTTCAACACACCGTACAGAGTCTGCTTCGCACTCAGTACCGAGATGTTGAGGCAGACGTATCCTTAGCGCGTATTCGCACCGTCCGGGTTTATGTGGTAGGGGACGTGGAACGGCCGGGTGCCTACGACGTCAGCTCCTTATCGACGCCGCTGAACGCTATTTTCGCGGCCGGGGGAGCAACCACGCGCGGATCATTGCGAATCCTGCGCCACTACAGGGGTAAACAACTGGTTCAGCAGGTCGATGTATATGATCTGCTGCTGCATGGCGTTCACGCCAGTATGCAGCATCTTCAACCAGGCGACACCGTCCTGGTTCCGCCGTTGGGACCAGAGGTAACAATTGAGGGGATGGTTCGTCGCCCTGCCATTTACGAACTGAATGGCGAAAAAAGCCTTTCCGAGATCCTTGAGCTCGCAGGAGGCGTTCTCTCGTCCGGCACTTTGCGCCATGTGGATGTGGAACGCATTATGGCTCACGAAAGCCGAACCATGCTGCGGGTCAACATTCCTGAGGGCAATAATGAGGCGTCAGCGACCAAAACGCTGGACGATTTTGCAATCCAGGACGGCGACAAGATCAAGATCTCGCCGATACTGCCATTTGCCGACAAGACGGTTTACGTTGACGGGCACGTTTTCCGGCCGGGCAAGTATGCTTACCACGATGGCATGAAGGTGACGGATCTGATCAAGTCGTATAACGATCTATTGCCGGAGCCTTATAAGAAACACGCAGAGATCATCCGCCTAACGCCTCCCGACTATGTTCCGACAGTCCTGGCTTTTAATCTCGAAGACGCTCTGGCAGGAAAAGATCAGGATCTTGCTCTTAAACCGTTCGACACCGTTCGAGTGTTCAGCCGGTTCGATTTTGAAGATCCGCCTGTGGTGAGTGTGGCTGGCGAAGTCAGGGACCCGGGCGACCATGTCACAAACGGGGTTACCTACCTGCGAGACGCAATTTACTTGGCGGGTGGCACTACGCCCGATGCCTTGCTAAATGATGCTCAGGTCTTTCATAAAACGGAAAACGGCGAATTTGTCGTACTCAGTGTAAATCTCTCCAAGGCACTGGCCGGAGATCTTAAGAACAACATACTGCTAACGCCCAAAGACCGCATTTTTGTCCATCGTAACTTAACCAAAGTGGACCCTCCCACCGTGAAAATGGAAGGCGAGGTTGCGCGTCCCGGCAAATATGCTCTGGGCCAAGACATGACAGCAGCTGACCTGGTACGGCTTGCCGGTGGTGTAAAGCGGGGCGCCTACACCGAGTCAGCGGACCTCACACGCTACGCAGTGGAAAACGGAAAAAAAGTGATGGCGGAGAACGTCTCCGTACCGATTGGTCAGGCCTTAGCCGGTGTTGCTGATACAGACGTACGACTTCGCGATGGTGACGTTCTCACAATTAGCCAAGTGCCGGGTTGGAAGGACGTTGGAGCCACAATTAGGGTGCAGGGTGAGGTTGTTCATCCAGGAACATATGGCATTCAGGATGGCGAGCGCCTGAGTTCGATCATCACCAGGGCAGGAGGATTTCGCCAGGAGGCTTATCCCTATGGCGCCGTCTTCCAGCGAGTTCAAGTCCGAGAACTAGAAGAGAAGAATCGCGCAGAACTTATTCGGCTAACCCAAGATCAGGGACCTGCTTTGAAGGCCGTTCCGACACCCTCAGCCGACGATAAACTGGCTCAGGAGGCGGCCTTGCTGCAGTGGCAGTCGACTCTGGAGAAGCTCAAGGACCTGCCGCCCGCCGGACGTCTGGTGATCCATATCTCATCAAACATGAAGAATTGGCAGAACACTGCGGCCGACATCCAGGTTCGTGCCGGCGACATAATCTACATTCCCAAGCGTCCCAATGCGGTCATGGTGGACGGCGCGGTGTACAACCCGACCGCGGTCACGTTCAAGCACGGCAAGAACGTAAGTTGGTACTTGCGCCAAGCCGGCGGCCCAACCAACTTTGCCAACAGTGGTGCGATGTTTGTAATTCGAGCGGACGGGTCGGTGGTAGCGGGTAAGGGCGGGTTATTTTCTGGGGGAGTAAAGGACGCAAGCTTGCAAGCTGGCGATATGGTGCTTGTTCCAGAGAAGGGTTTCAGCACCAACGCGAGGTGGAGGACCGTATTACAGGTTGCCCAGATCGCGTACTACGTAGGGATTTCTACCCAGGTTGCGCGCAACTTCTAAAGCCAGGATCTGGGCATGTTGCGTTCCCTAAAGAGTATCTGCTTGGCCATACTGTTAACAAGTTCGTTTGCAGCAACCGCTCAAGTGAACGGCCAGCCAGTTACCAACTCTGGCCAGCCCCCCGTTATGGCCAAACCGGCAACCGTGCAGCAGGAGAAATATGATGAGTGGTTAGCACCGGGCGGTGATCCAAAGAACGAATTGATCTCTCCATTTCTTCAGCACCTCATATCCGATCAAAAGCAATTTTGGACGACCCCATCGAGGCTAGGACGGAGTGATTTCAAGACTCTCGTTCCATTTGTCGGGGTTACTGGATTGCTATTGGGCAGCGACTCATGGATCTCGGAGCAGCTACCGGACGCACCGAGTCAACTGCGGCACAGCCAGAACATCTCGAATTACGCGGCGTACTCACTCATTGGTCTAGGAGGCGGCTCATTTTTGTGGGGCCAACTGACTCACAATGATCGACTTCGCGAAACCGGACTACTCAGTGGAGAAGCTGCCATAAACAGCATGATGACCACGTATCTGCTCAAAGGGATAACGCAACGCAGACGTCCTTTGGAGGATCAAAGTGGCCAGTTCTTCCAAGGAGGCACATCTTTCCCGTCCGAGCATTCGGCGATGGCCTGGTCGATCGCCAGTGTCGTCGCTCACGAGTATCCGGGGCCGCTCACGAAGTTACTTGCATACGGGTTGGCTTCCACCGTCACGCTTACTCGCGTTACCAGCCGAGAACACTTTCCGTCTGACGTATTTATTGGAAGCGCTCTGGGCTGGTATTTTGGGCGGCAGATCTATCGCGCGCATCATGATCCGGAACTGGGCGGCGGAGCTTGGGGTGAGCTTGCGGATGAGGCTGTTGAGGGGCCGCCCAATCCCAATCACATGGCTTCTCCCTATGTCCCAGTAGACAGTTGGATATATCCCGCCTTCGAGCGGCTTGCAGCATTAGGCTACGTGCGTTCCGACTATGCAGGTCTGCGTCCGTGGACCCGTATGGAATGTGCTCGCCTCCTGGAAGAAGCCAAGGATGCGGTTGCCAATGCGGACGAGCATACGGAGGGAGCCAAGATTTATGGGTCTCTGGCCACCGAATTCGTATCAGAGATTCGCCGACTCGAGGGTATACCGAACCTCGGATTAGGTGTGGATTCAATTTACTCCCGGGCCGTCACAATCTCGGGGCCCCCTCTTCGCGATAGTTACCATTTTGGTCAAACACTGGTAAATGATTATGGGCGGCCATATAGCGAGGGATTCAACAACGTTACTGGAGTCAGCGCGCATGCCGTAGCCGGACCGTTCGCTTTCTACTTGCGCGCCGAATATCAACACGCGCCAGCGTCTCCAGCCTATTCCCTAGCAGTGCAGCAGGCCATTGCCATAGCAGATGCGACTCGTCCCTTACCCAATTCGAAGGCAGCGGTGAATCGTTTAGACGTACTCGATAGTCTGGTGGGCGTGAAGCTAGGCAATCTACAACTTTCTTTCGGCAAACAAAGTAACTGGCTGAGCCCAGTAAAGTCTGGTCCACTCTTGTTTAGTAATAACGCCGAATCCATGGTGATGCTCAAGTTTGACAACGTCTCCCCGTACAATATTCCGCTGCTTTCCAGCTTGCTAGGTCCCGTGCGCGGCGAATACTTCATCGGTCAACTTGCAGGACACCAGTTTCAATTTAATAATCCTACCCTAGTAGGACCGGGGTACCGCCCGCAACCCTATCTGCACGGCACGAAGCTCTCTTTCCGGCCGACGCCAAACCTAGAGTTTGGCATGGGCTTTACCGCTCAGTTTGGTGGGCCCGGTCTGCCATTTACTTGGAACAATTTCCTGCGGACTTTTTATTCCCACACCTCCAGTATCGATAATCCTGGAAAGCGAATCTCGCAGGCCGACATTGTTTACCGCATACCTCACCTGCGAAACTGGCTGACTGTATACTGCGACTCTCTAGTTGTTGACGAGTACTCGCCTATATTCTCCAGTCGACCACATATTATTCCGGGTGTATACATGCCGCGTCTGCCCAAGATTCCGCGTTTGGAATTTCGAGCTGAAGGTATTCACGAGACTCTGACCAGCGAGTTCGCTCCGGGATATGTGTACTACGGGTTGCGCCGATACCGTTCAGGCTACACCAATGACGGCCTGATTCTGGGAAGCTGGATCGGACGTGCTGGTCGCGGTGGGCAAGGCTGGCTTACGTACAACTTCACGCCCCGGAATACATTGCAGTTTAGCTACCGCCATCAGGAGGTGTCCAAGGATTTTATTGGTGGAGGCCGCCTGGTGGATTATTCGACTCGCGGGTCATTCTTACTTAATAACAACATAGAGATCTCGGGTGGCCTCCAGTACGAACAGTGGAGATTTCCTGTGATAACTCCGAACAGACAGTCCAATTTAACGGCAACTGTTCAGTTGACGTTCTATCCCCATTGGAAAATCACAAAATAGTTTGTAGCAACCAAAGCGTTCACACCTAAAGAGTCGCCATGCATTCGACACTTGGCATACAAAGTCCGGTCAAGGATAATGTCGCAAGTGCTCCACTCACAGAACTTCAGCTGGTAGAAGTTCCGGCGAGAGAATCAGCGGCTGTACGCTTTCGCCGCTGGGTCGCCGTCGTCGAGATGTTCGTGGACCTATGCACGATCGTGGGTGCGGTACTGGTCAGTTACCTCGCATACTACGACCTGCATTTTGGAAAGCACATCTACTATCCGGTCCGAGCCGTAGTATCAGTGGCCTGTGTCTTTGGCATCATCGCTGTGCTCATGCTTGGTCGAGTTGGAGCATACGAACGCGGTGTCGGACTCCTTCGGGTTCGTGAAACGGAGAAGGTTTTGCGCGTGTCAGCCCAGACCTTCTTGGTTGCATTCGCGGTCAGTTTTTTTTCGAACTTCTTGGTGTCTCGATGGCTGCTACTTATCCTGGTGACCACCGTTCCCCTGGCACTCTGTATAGAGAAACACATCGTGTACACGTTGGTGCGACGCCTTCACTCCAAGGGATATGGAATCGAGAGAGTGCTGATTTACGGCGCTGGATCCACAGGGCGCCAAGTGTACTCCGCTCTGAAGCGATCGCCGAAACTTGGCTTTGCGCCGATTGCCTTCGTAGACGATGACTACACCAAGACCGGCAGCATAGTGTTTGAAATGGGTTACGAACGGCGACCGTCTGCGCCGGTTGTGGGAGGGCCAATCCGCCGCGAGTTGCTCACACAATGCGACGCCGACATGGTCATCGTTGCAGTCCCCACAATTGATCGCACGAAGTTTCTGGAGACTGTGCGGGAGGCACTCGCGGCCAAGTGCCGTGTGGCAGTCGTGCCATCCCATTTTTTTCCCTCCGATGTTTTGATCGAATACGAGGACATCGACGGCGTGCTGCTAGCGTCGTTTGGGAACGGCTCGCGAATGCGCGGATACGATATAGTAAAGAGAATCGGGGACATTCTGGGTTCGATTCTGTTGCTAATCATGGGCGCTCCGCTTTTCGCTCTATTAGCGATTTTGATACGGCTCGACTCGGAAGGCCCGGCACTGTTTTCGCAAGAGCGGGTCGGCCACCAGGGACGTCGGTTCAAAATGTATAAGTTTAGAACCATGTTCCGTGATGCGCCTCAATATGAATACTGTCCCAGCAGCCAAAGTGATCCTCGGATCACACGCTTGGGAAAGTTTCTGCGTCGTACCAGTCTCGACGAGTTGCCTCAATTAGTGAATGTCTTGAAGGGCAACATGTCGCTGGTCGGTCCGAGGCCGGAAATGCCATTTATCGTCGAGCAATACGCGGAGCGTCACCGGCAACGACTACAGGTGAAGCCCGGATTGACCGGACTATGGCAGCTCAGCGGAGATCGGGGCTGCCTCATCCATGAAAATATCGAATACGACCTCTACTACATACAGAACCGCGGAATCTTCATGGACTTTGCGATTCTGCTCCACACTGTGATCTTTGCTATGCGCGGTATATGAATTTTGGAGTTTTTCTAGGTGAAGCAAACTAACCTGAGAACAGCCGATGATCCGATCGCAGCGACATCTGCGTTCGACACATTGCAGGAGATCGATTCGGGCGGCAACGGATCTTTCCCGCAGGAACGCGCCATAAGTGCGCGTTCCACAATCTCAGTACTCGATATTCTGCAGCTTCTGTGGACTCACCGCAGATTTGTGGCCCGCGCCACTATCAGTTCTCTCTCCGCCTTCACCATCCTCGCTTTCTTGCTACCCAAACACTACATTTCGACGACGCAGCTTATGCCGCCCGACTATGGCTCGAACTTACAAATGTCTTTGGCCCTCCCTGCCCTATCCCAGGCATCGAATGGTGCCACAGGAACGGGGAGTGGCAGCGGTTCCCTTATGGGGCTGGCCAGCCAGTTACTTGGATTGAGTACATCGGGCGATCTGTTGATCGGTGTGATCCAGAGCCAAACGATTGAGGATCACATCATTCGTAAGTTCGATCTCATGAATTTGTATTCTGTACGTTATTTACACGACGCACGGGAACAACTGGAGAAGAGGACCGATGTTAAGGTTGATAAGAAGAGTGGGATCATCAGCATTTCGGTCGAAGATACAAACCCGGAACGCGCTGCATCAATCGCCCGGGAATACGTCAAGGAGCTTGATGACGTCCTAGCTTCGGTCAATACATCGGCAGCCCATCGCGAACGGGTGTTTATCGAGAGCCGTCTTAAGGATGTTAAAGACGAATTAGACGCTTCGGCCAAGGAACTTGCAGAATTTTCAAGCCAGAACGCAGCGATTGATGTCCCTGAACAGGCCAAGGCCATGGTGGGCGCGGCGGCCGAGCTGCAGGCTCAGCTTATCGCGTCGCAGTCGGAACTGAAGGGTCTACAGCAGATTTACACCGATAACAATGTCCGCGTGAAGACTCTGAAGGCACACATCACGGAACTGGAGCATCAGGTAGGCAAATTTGGAGGCGTGGATGTAGATCCAACGAAGGATGGGGCTTTAGCCAAGGGTGAACTGTATCCGTCCGTTCGTCAGCTACCTCTGGTGGGGGTTCGGTATCTAGATCTGTACCGTCGTACCAAGGTCAATGAGGCTGTATTTGAGTTCCTCACCAAAGAGTTCGAGATGGCGAAGGTACAAGAGGCAAGAGAAATCCCGAGTGCGCAGGTTTTGGATCCGGCCATACCACCCGACAAGAAGTCGTCGCCGCATCGCTTGCTGATTATGCTGGGTGGCCTTCTCTTGGGATTCATTGCCTCCACCGCCTGGCTCGTTGGTCGGTATAGATGGGATGAATTGGACATGCACGATCCCAGAAAAGTCTTTGCGCAAGAAGTTTTCCTGACACTTAAGTTGCGAATCTGGGATTCCCCGGCGGGTAAAAGCTTTCGTCGGGCGTTGCGGCGCTTGTCGCAAAAGTACCGAAATTCCCAGGAGAAAATTGCCCAATAATCCTCGCCTAGAACTCACCAGAAATCCTTCCTACATCGCATGATGTCCTCCCTGGATTGCTTAAGGTATAGCAAGCTCGCCCAAAATACCCTCTGGATGCTGGGCGGGCGCGGGGCCCGCATGGTTCTGCAGGCAGTCTATTTTCTCCTGATTGCCAGAGCCTTGGGACCGGCCGAATATGGCGCCTTTGTGGGTGCCGTTGCTCTGATTGCTATCGTGTCTCCATTTTCAGCATGTGGCACTGGCTTTCTTCTCGTAGAGCAGGTCGCACGCGACAGAACAGCGTTCCCCCGAGCTTGGGGCAACGCACTTTCGACTACGTGCATTTCGGGAATTATCTTATTGGGGCTTGTGCTGGTTGCTTCCCATTTATATTTTGGAAGTAATGTTCCGATTACCGTGGTACTGATGGTCGGCATCGCGGACTTGCTCGCTGTGCGCATTCTGGACTTGGTGGCGCAGGCGTTTCAAGCTGTGGAGATTTTACAAAAGAATGCAGAGCTCTACGTAGCTTTGGGCATTGCACGTACCGGGGCAGCAATCGTCTTTATTACTGGAATGCTGGCATCGACAGCCACTTCCTGGGCAACTATGTATCTTATCGCTGCTATTATTGCTGCATTGTATGCTTTGATAGCGCTGCTGAAATCGCCTCTTGGACTTCCACGCTCGCGGTTCCACCTTTCCTTCTCGGAATTCAGACAAGGTCTCTATTATGCGATCGGGCTCGCGTCACAAACGGCATATAACGACATCGACAAAGCAATGCTTCTGCGACTTGCGAGCCTGGAGGCCACCGGAATTTATGGTGCCGCGTACCGCATAGTGGATGTAGCATTTCAACCAGTGGCATCCCTGACCGCTGCCGCCTACCCGCGGTTCTTTCGCCATGGTAACGGTGGAATCAGTGAAAGTTTGTGCTTCGCAAAACGGTTGATGCGGTATGCCGGGATCTATGGGCTAATAGCTGGCGTACTGCTGTTTCTGTTTGCGCCTTTTCTGCCCGTATTTATTGGACATCAATTTGCCGCGACATCCGAGATTCTAATGTGGCTCTCTCCCATTGTGTATCTTAGGACTGTCCACTACTTCTTTTCGAATGCGTTAACCGGTGCTGGCCTGCAAGGTATTCGCACGGCCATTCAAGTGGCCCTGGCGGTAGTCAATGTGCTTCTTAATCTGTGGCTGATTCCTCTTTACTCTTGGCGAGGAGCCGCATGGTCTAGCGTTATCACCGATGGGTTACTCTTAGTCAGCGTCTGGATTGCTGCAGAACTGCTTTCGACGAAAAGCGAGACATCAAAATCTGAAATCCTCGGCGTCGAGGATCCAACCTAGCGCTCGTTTCGCTCCCATTTTTCTCGGCGGATGCGCTGCGCTATGCGTGCTGGTGAAAAGTGAAGACCAATTCCATATGCATCTCATCGAAAATGTAGCGCGCGGGGGAAAGCGATTCCTCAGGCTGTCCGATGACTCACGGCTTGTTTGTGCGATTCGTCCCAGATATGAACTTGTCCTGCAGTTCCTATACGGTCGTAAAGGCTTGTTCCGACAGATCGATGGAGAAGAACCAATTCGATTGCGTCCTCAGGATCGCCTTGTACCAGAGAATTACGAGCCACCTGTGTTTCACTTTCTCAAGGAGAGGGTCAAGCCCGGTGCTGTCGTGCTTGAGGTAGGAGCGAACATTGGCATCTTTAGCGTGCTGATGGCACGTTGGGCGGGTAGCAACGGAGTGATCCATGCGTTTGAACCGAGTCCGGCTTGTTGCGAGGTCCTCACCTTTCACCTGGGCTTGAACGGGGTGAAGGGTCGAGTTGTCATTGAGCGCGCCGCACTGAGTAATTCTGAAGGAACGGCTACATTCTATTGTTCGGGGACATCGGGAACCAACTCGCTTTCAGCTGTTCGCATACACACTGCCTGCGGGGCAACGGAAGAGACACAAGTCCGAGTCACGACTGTGGATTCTTACTGCTTTTCAAGGAAGGTCTCACCTTCTCTCATAAAGATTGATGTCGAAGGGTTCGAATTTCACGTACTTGAAGGTGCGTTCGACATATTGAAGAAGTGTCGACCAATTATTCTGGTTGAATTTCACCCAGTAAACTGGGCTGACATTGCGGTTAGTCCTAAAAGTGTTATGTCGGCACTAGAAAACTTAGGATACCGGGCCAGGGCACTTTCAGGGCAGCAGAACATACTTTCACAATATGGTCATGTGGTGTTCGAATCGTCCGTCTAAAAGATTCAAACCATCATCATTTTGTCGATTCCAGGCCTTATCATCCCGTGACATTCCGGCAAACAAACCCAGGTGAATCAACCAGGAGAACATCCCCGAAGATGGGGGTATCTGTCGTTCCTTCCACGTTCGAAAAGAGCTTTGTCGTGCTGGTGCTGCTACTATCAACTAACGCATTTCTCAATCTGAGCTCTCCCGCGAATACTGCCGGCGATGCCGATAGCGGCATGCCATTAATGCAGGGTTTATGGGCCGCCCTCTACGCCATTACTTTTGGATTGGCGTTCAAGCACTCCACGCAACTGATCAGTAGCCTTCGTAGAAACGTTTGGCTCGTTTTACTACTTGCTTTCACTGTGTCGTCAGTTTTCTGGTCCGATGATCCGACTCTTTCACTGCGGCGTGGCGTGGCATTGGTATGCACTACAATCTTTGGTCTTTATTTTGCGGAGCGCTACCCACTACACCAGCAGTTGCGGTTGCTAGGTGTCGCGTATGGTCTCGCTGCTGGGTTCAGTCTTATCTTTCAGGTCCTCGGTTTGGGTACAGCCGTTGATATCGATGTGCCAGGATGGATCGGAATATACGATCAGAAGAATGTTCTGGGTATCAATATGGTTTTTGCGACTGCCGTACTGCTTCTGGTTCGCCGGTCGGATCCCAGGTATCGGGATTGGGCAACCCTCGGTTTAATCATCGTGATCAGTCTGCTGCTACTCTCGCAATCGATGACGGCAATTGTCATGCTAGTCGCTGCCCTAGCCATGTACTTGCTCTCCCGAAAATTGAGAATGAGCTATCGCGCCATTGCACTCTCCTTATTGATCGTTGTGCCGATCTCGAGCTATGCAAGCATATGGGTTTATCAGAATCTGGACTTAGTAACCCGCTGGCTGGGTAAGGATCCCACATTGTCGGGGAGGGTGCAGCTTTGGATCCTATGTATTGCCATGGCCTTGAGGCATCCTTGGCTAGGTTACGGTTATAGCGCATTTTGGCGTGGATATGATGGACCATCCGCGCCGATATGGCGTCTGTTCAAGTGGCATCCGCCTCATTCCCATAATGGCTTTCTGGAGGTTTGGCTCGGGATTGGACTGGTCGGTTTGCTCATATTCCTGATAGGTTTTGGAGTCTACTTCATCCGCGCAGTGAAATACCTTCGCAACCACGAAGGGGTTGAGTATTGTTGGCCACTGATGTTTCTAGTGCTCACGTTCCTTTCCAATCTTACGGGCGCCAACTTTCTGTCCAGGAATGCACTTTTGTGGATCGTTTATGTTGCAACAGGCGCGCTGACCGTCGCTAAACAAAAGGAGTGGGTGGCATCGAAAAAAGAACCAGCCCGTACTTCGGCGCTAGGCTTGCCCGGTGGGTTCGCTCCGTCATGAGAATCATTGCTTGGCCGGCAATTCAGTACGCTGGCCCGAATCCGTACACAAAGCTCCTTTACCAACAAGTGAGGAAAGCTGGCCACTTTGTCGAGGACTTTTCTTTCTCAAGGGCCTTGCTTCATCGGTATGATGTCTTCCACCTTCACTGGCCTGAGTATTACATCGCTCAGCAAAGCCGATGGAAAGCGTTAGCAGGAACATTGCTGGTGTTCGTCGTTGTCTACTGGCAGCGCATCCTCGGTGCAAAGGTTTTCTGGACCGTTCATAATCTTCGCTCCCACAACCAGACACGGCCGCGCGTGGAAGCGGTATTTTGGAGATTATTCTCATTTTCGATCCACGGATATTTTTGCCTTACAAGCAAAGGCATGGAAGTTGCAAGAGACAAATGGGTAGTTTTGCGGTCAGTTCCGGGGTTCGTCGTGCCACACGGCCACTACGCAGGGGAATATGAAGACTATATTGATCGGCCACACGCCCGCCGTAGTCTAGGCCTTCCAGAATGTTCTAAGGTGCTTCTCTTTTTCGGGGTGATAGGGACGTATAAGAATGTACCTTTGCTCGTCTCGTGCTTCCAGCAGGCATTTCAACGCGACACCTTCTTGATAGTTGCTGGGAAGAGCGCTAGTTCACACGAAACTGATGCCATACAAGAGCTCTCAACCGGCAATCCCAGGATTCGTCTCGATATCCGGTATATTCCCCAGCAGGAAGTGCAATTCTATATGCGATCCGCCGATTTGGTCGTCTTACCATTCCGGGAAATCCTGAACTCAGGAAGTGCAATTCTGGCACTCTCATTCGGATGTCCAGTCCTGGTGTCTTCCACTGGCGCAATGGCCGAGCTACAGGACATCGCAGGTAGCGATTGGGTACGCTTATTTGAAGGTGAATTGACGTCCGAGGTTCTACGTGAGTCTCTGGAATGGGCAACAAGTCCTCGCCACACCAAAATGCCCCCGCTCGAACAACTCAACTGGGAACGAATCGCATCGTCAACACTGACTGCTTACACTTCAGTGGTAACGAAATGAAGTCAGTATCTAACTCCGACAGGCATTCGATCAGCCCTATTAGGTTGGACAGACGGGTGCTGATTATCCAGGCCCGAATGAAGCAGTATCGGGTGCCGTTCTTCTGTCAGTTACATGAATCTCTCAAACGCGACGGGGTCCACCTCACGGTGGCATATAGTGACCCGGTCGACAAGGAATCGGGAACGGGCGACAGTGCCGAACTACCTGGAAATGTCGGACTAAAGGTGCCGGGCTACTGGTTCGGGCGCGGCCGACTCCTCTATCAGCCGCTTATTCGTAGAATCTTGAGTTCCGATCTGGTGATTGTGGAACAAGCGAATAAGCACGTTTTGAATTGGCTGCTCATGGCTGCCTCCAGGCTGGGCGCAAAGAAAACAGCATTCTGGGGACACGGCAGAAATCGACAACAATCTGCCCAGACTGTGACCGAACAACTCAAAAAATTCACTCTTCACTCCGCGAACTGGTGGTTTGCCTATACCGACGGTGTCGCTAGATACGTATCTGGCGCGGGATTTCCTGCTGGCAAAATCACGGCAGTCCGCAATTCCATTGATCTCTGCGAATTCCGTCGATTAATCGCCGAGGTCGACGAGCAACATTGCACAGCACTAAGAGATTCCCTTGGTATACCTTTGAATGCTTTGGTCGCGTTGTACTGTGGCGGTTTCTACCCAGGAAAAAGAATCGACTTCTTACTTGAGGCTGCAGCGCAAGTTCACACCTCGTTACCGGAGTTTCACCTGATCATTGTTGGTGAAGGCCAGAAAATCAAAAGCGTGAAATCTGCTGCCGACCAGTATGGGTGGGTCCACTACGCTGGGCCGCAATTCCGCCAGAAGAAGGCACAATTGTTTCGTTTGGCACAGATCTTTCTGATGCCCGCGGCAGTCGGGCTCTCCATTCTCGACTCCTTCGCGGCGGGATTGCCTTTTCTTACGACATCCATCGAGAATCATGGTCCGGAGATCGAGTACCTACAGGATGGAGTAAATGGGTTAATCGTGAGACCGGACACAAGACACTACGCCGAAGCAATTATCAATGTTCTTCGAACACCAGGGCTATTGCGTCGTCTAAGGCAAGGAGCCCTGGAATCGTCTCATCACTACTCAATTGAAGCGATGGTCCACAATTTTCACTCTGGAGTTGTGAAGGCCTTAGATTACAAGCCTGAAGACATCGGTTCTGCTAACCCTGAGTCCACATGGGCTTCATCCAAGCCCTGTGAGAGATCGTATTAGTCTCCATCGATGTGATTCCCGACAGCGCTCGAGAACGCTGTGTCAAGGAACCTCCCAGCACTTCGAACGAATAAGGATTAGGAGGACTGGTGAATAGATCTCTGTTCCGAATCGCCTTCCTGGTCGTTTTGTGTTGCCGAATTGCGTTAGCACAATCGGTTCGCTTCGCAGACCAGTATCCCGGGGCAGATGCTTCCGTTAAAGCCAATGCCTGCATTGCCGATGTTGTCGCCTCCGGCGGGGGTACTTGCGACCTCGGCGGCCTTGGTGGGGATCAACTCAACCTCTCGCAAAAGCTGAACATCGGTGCGGACAATATGGGAGCTAACGAATGGATTACCGTCATCCTTCCTGCCTATGGCAGGTGGACTTGGTCCTCCATAACGGATGGAACTAGCTGCCTGGTGACGCAGTACAGCCACTCGAGCCTGATTGGCTCGGATACAGGGCAGGGGATCCAGTTCCAGTTTGTTGCGGACCGAGGAAGCAATGTTGCAAGCGTCTACTGTACACAAGATGCTCCGGGATTCGCGCGCTCGTACCTGCGAGCCGAAGGCTTCATGGCACGTGCGACAGCAGGATCGGCTATTACAAGGGCCGTCGCTGAATTCCGCCGGACGTTCGACAACTCTGTCTTCCGCAGCCTATCGCTCGTCACCGAGGTACCCGGCTCGAAGGCAATATGGGTTTGGGGAACCTGCTGCGGAACATCGTTTTACAACATTTCTGCAAATGCCAGGTCAGTCGGCATTCCATTCACACTTGGCAACCCGGGTGTGATGGTCACGATGCAAACGAACTTCTTCGGGCTGGCGCCGGAATACCCTGGGTCGGGATACAGCAATGTCGTCATTGAAGAAAATTATACCTGGACTACTAACAACAACATCTTTGGGCTCTACATGGAAGGTCCTCTTGGGACCACCGATACCACAACGCCTGCAATTTCGGTAAGGCGCACCGGAGGCACGTCTGCAGCCGCTAACAGCATCTATGGCGCACAACTTCGTAACGACGTACCAGGGTCGATTCGACCACTGATCGAGATTGCATCGGGCGCCAAGCTCAATGCCTCTGAGCTGGGCAATTCAAACACTAACTTCATCGTCGACCACAATGGCGGGGGGATAAATGTTATTGGCCAGCAGCATGGGAGCTTATCCACCTACACAACCGATCCCTCAATCATCAATGGACTAAAAGCCTACAGTGCCTACCCAGATCGGCACCAGTACGTTGACTTCTCACAAGGTGGCGGATACACGTTGAACCTGAACGGTAACGTCGTGTCTAGTCAATATCCTCGGTGGGTTCTTAAGAGTACAAACACTAATACGGGCGCACGGCAAAGTATGATCGATTTCCTTGACGGGAATAATAGTGGATGGGAACTATCCAACGAGGTAAACGGCGCCAATGCTCCCTTCAGCTTCTACCCGATTACCGCGGGCATGAGACGAGCAAGAGCAGGGTCGATTGATAATACAGGACGGTGGACATTGAACGGGGGCTTGACCGTCAACGCAAGTATCACCGCAAACGGCTCCGGGCTCAAACACAAGCGCGTGGCCGGATGTACAACGCCAGCCGTATTTGGTAATTTGTGCTCCACAGTAATCAACTGGGACACAGCATTCGCGAACGTCGACTATACCGTTTCCTGCACGGGTGATGGCGTAGCCTCAGGAGTTCCACTCAGTGGCGGGATAACTGCAAAAACTCCTACCTCAGTTATTTTTAGAACCGTTGCCGGAGCTAGTGCCGAAGCTCAATATCGAACGATTGACTGCATTGCAATGCACGACTGATCTAACATCTTGCCAATCTATGCGGTCTACTGTCCATTCTGTGAGATATTTTAGAAAAGAACGCGGTCAATGTTATACCGACGCTTTCTTCGTGGATGAATGCTTGATATTGCTTGGTCTATTTAGTGTGACAGACAAGGCCTTCGCTACAGCGTGAACTATTGAACAAGCATCTGATAACTCGACTCCCTGGCTTCCGTTACTTAAATATGCTGCGTCGTGGAACCGTCGCCGTCCGATACTATTTGCCCGTTGTGAAAAAGACCGGAATCTGGCTATTCACATCGCGGGAGGATACGAACTTCACATATGATTTAACTCCGGTCAACCTCCAATATCTAGCCCACATGATAGCGGTCACGACCCGTTGTTCCCACTCCCTCATTCGCAGCTATATAGATGAGGTGAGCAGAGACTCCGCTTTGCGAGAACACGTTTCCAGCCTAAGTTCCGAAGGGCCTAATGCGTCGCGGAGCGACAGTGAGCCGCATTTTGGTCGACGCATCGGCTGGTATGCCTTTGCTCGAGTACTAAAGCCACGCCTTGTTGTGGAAACTGGAGTAGACAAAGGACTGGGTAGCGTGATGATCTGCGCCGCACTGCTCCGTAACGACAAGGAGGGATATCCCGGAACTTACATAGGTACCGATATCAATCCTGAGGCGGGGTGGTTGCTGCGGCCTCCATACTCGGCGGTGGGTCGGCTCGCCTATGGAGACTCGATCGAGACTCTCAAAAGATTGGAAAAACCGATTGATTTATTCATCAACGACAGCGACCATTCTGCCGAATACGAGTATAGAGAGTATCAAACCATCGCGGATGGGTTGTCACCCGCAGCAGTCATTTTGGGCGATAACTCCCATGCGACTGACAGCCTTTGCCGATTCTCCCTGGAGAAGGGTAGACAATTTCTGTTCTTCCGCGAGGAGCCGCAGGCTCACTGGTATCCTGGCGGGGGGATCGGAATCTCATTCCGGGCAAATGTAGGAGGGACAGCTAATGAAGTTGAAACGTCGGCTAGTGTATTACTCAAAGAGTAGAGGAACCCAACAAATCCCGGAGAGATTTCTGCAAGATTGCCGCCGAGCCACTCTAACTCTGGGATGGATCGCTTTCCTGCTGTTGTGGATACCTGGGGTAGCCCTATGCCAGGAGCTTGCACCACCGAAGGATCCGATTCCGGCAGCTTTTTTCGGCATGCACATGCACGGTATCGTAGTTCCGCGTCCCGATCACAATAGGGTAACTCCTTGGCCGCAAGTACCGATTCAAAGCTGGCGCTTGTGGGATGCCTACGTTACCTGGCGTGACATAGAGCCGCAACGCGGTAAATGGCAATTTGAGACACTCGACAACTACGTTGATATAGCTGAAAAGCAGAAGGCAGAGATTATCTTGACCCTGGGCGGAAGCCCAGCATGGGCATCGTCGGCGCCAGACCAGAGTAAGACTGCGCCTCCTAAGAATATCGAGGACTGGAAGAACTATGTGCGCACGGTCGCAACGCGGTACAAGGCTCGCATCCATTTGTATGAAATCTGGAACGAACCGAATTTTCGTTATTTTTGGACTGGGACTACACAGCAGCTGGTGGATTTAAGTAAGGAAGCATACGCTACCCTGAAGCAAGTGGACCCATCCATCACAGTAGTGTCTCCTTCTGCTACAACGGAGAAGGGTCTCCCGTGGTTGGATGATTTCCTAGCCAAGGGAGGAGGTCAATATGCCGATGTCATTGGATACCATCTGTACGTTGATCCGAGGCCCCCTGAATCGATGATCAACCTGGCGAAGAACATCAAGAAAACGATGGCGGCACACAACGTAGGAGACCTTCCCCTTTGGGATACAGAAATTGGATGGACCGCACCCAAACCAATGCCCTCAGACGAGATTGCGGCCGGTTACATAATGCGCGCGTATATCATTGCATGGGCGTCGGGAATCACACGTCAGTACTGGTATTCATGGGATAACCACAAGTATGGATTGCAAGTTGTCGACGCCGATGATCAGACACCAAGCGCGGCTGGTCGAGCATATGCCGAGATCGAGAAGTGGCTAACCGGCGGACGAATGACTGCTTGCTATTCGAGCGGCAGCTTTTGGATTACGGAACTCTCAGAGGCTCATGGGCATCCAGCCAAGATTGTCTGGAACACAAATGGCAGAGGCACGTTTCGACTTCCCAACAAATGGATGGAAAGTCGAGTTACAGACTTTCTTGGTAACGCACAGCCCGTGAAGAGCCGCCAAATTCCGGTTGGACCTGCACCGGTTCTTTTTGAATGACCTTGCTCTATGAGAATTCTTTTTCTGCACAACTATTATCAATACCCCGGTGGTGAGGATAGAGTCGTCCAGCAAGAGCAGGAGATGCTACAGGCCTATGGACATGACGTGCGACTGTTCTCCGTTGATAACAAATCAATACAAGGGCTGTATCATCACGCCAAGAGGGCCTTGACCGTTACCTACTCCAGAGGATCGCGATTGCGTGTTGAAGAAGAAATCCGATGTTTTCGTCCGGACGTGGTGCACGTGCACAATTTTTTCCCCCTCCTGACGCCCTCAGTCTATTACGCCTGTCGCCGGCGCATACCAGTGGTACAAACTCTGCATAATTTTCGTCTCATTTGCCCGAATGGAATGCTGCTCAGACAAGGGAAACCTTGCGAGCAGTGCGTCGGCAGAGCGACCGCGTGGCCCGGTGTGATTCATGCCTGTTACAGAAACAGTTATATTGGCACAGCTGCTGTGGCAGCAATGCTAGCAACTCATAAGCTTCTGGGCACATGGAAGGCCGACGTTGCGGCCTACATCGCGCCCCTCGAATTTACCAGGAAGAAGCTCATTGCTGGTGGACTGCCACCAGATCGCCTCTTTGTGAAGCCGAATTTCCTTTCCTCTGCCCCTGCGGGAACCCGCAGTGTCGAGGATTTTGCCCTTTTTGTGGGCCGCCTTTCGCCGGAGAAAGGAGTGGCCACTCTGATCTCCGCGTGGAGGGCTGGTGCGCAAAACCGCAAGTTGAAGATTGTTGGCCAGGGGCCAGCAAGTTCTGTCCTGCAGGATGCCGCCGGTGGAAACTACGGCATTGAGTTCCTTGGGCATCGCACGCGGGATGAAATCCTAAACTTAATGCAACGAGCAAAATTCTTGCTTGTTCCCTCGGAGTGGTACGAGGGATTTCCGCTTGTCATCGTAGAGGCGTTCGCTTCGGGTCTTCCCGTTATTGCATCGCGTCTCGGGGCCATGGAAGAAGTTGTAAGGGATGATTGCACTGGCTTACTTTTTAACCCAGGTGATTCAGAGGACTTATTAGCAAAAACTAATTGGGCATGGGATCATCCTGCTGAAATGAATATTATGGGAAAAAATGCCAGGGCTGAATTTGAGGCTAAATACACTGCTGACCGCAATTATGTTCTCTTAATGCAGATTTATGATCGCGCCCTTACTGGAAGTGCAAAGCGCGTTTCGTGACGACGTTGGCAGCGCGACGTCAGGACATAATCTGACCATGGTAGTTCCAGTGTCGGTTGGTGGCTTCCTCAGCGCTCAGTGGCCGGGCTTTCTGTCACCGACAGCAATCGTAAAGTGGATTGGAACGATCGACAAGCAATCCCGATGTGCGGGATACGCCTCGTCGAGATCGGTTGTGAAAAATGGTTCCGACGGATATTTGTTCTAACACTCTAATGAATGGAGCCTGCGACTAGTGAAACGAGTGAATATCCTTGGCGTCGGTGTCAGTCCTGTTAACATGCAAATGGCTTTATCCTGCATTCAGTCATGGATTGAGCGGCGCGAACCTAACTACGTGATTGCGGTCCCGGCACATTGCATTGTAGAGTGCTTGCGTCGTGAAGACTTGCGACAGATCTATAACCAGGCCGGCTTAGTCACTCCAGATGGAATGCCGATCGCTTGGATTACCAAGCTAATGGGGCACGATCATGTGGAGCGTGTCTACGGACCGGATCTCATGCTGGCGGTGTGCGAGTCGTCCGTGGGTCGCGGATATCGGCATTTTTTTTATGGCGGCTGGCCGCCCGATGTAGTCGAGACGCTCGCGTCGCGACTCGGGGAACGCTTTCCCGGAATTCAAATCGCAGGTACGTACGCTCCGCCGTTCAGGGCCTTGACGGAGGAAGAGGATAGTAAAGTCGTGGAGATGATCAATGCGACCCGCGCTGATATCGTTTGGATTGGATTGGGAGCAGCCAAGGAAGAATACTGGGCGGCGTCGCATGTCGGCAAAGTATGCGCTCCCGTTTTGATTGGTGTGGGTGCCGCTTTCGACTTTCACTCCGGAATAAAACCTCAAGCCCCCCGCTGGATGATGCGCGCTGGGTTAGAGTGGTTCTTCCGCATCCTAACCGAGCCCCGCCGACTCGGACCGCGATATCTCAGGGACAATCCAGTTTTCGTCTGGCGGATTCTTCTTCAAGCTCTGGGGAGAACACCACCCCCTCTAGCATAGCTATTACAGCGCATCACTACCCTTTGAACTGTACTTCTTATGCTTGCAGTGAAGGTGGTTATGATGGTATTTGCCATCGCAGAAATCGACTTTTCAATAGAAGATGCACCCAGGAGGTGCTATGAGTAACTCCATTTCTGTCATCGGCCTCGGAAAGCTGGGAGTGCCAATGGTAGCGTGTTTCGCAAGTAAGGGTTTTCGTGTCGTGGGAGTTGATGTGGACCCACACAAGGTGGAATCGATCCGTCGACACAAGTCACCCGTCAGGGAGCCCCTCGTCAATGAGTTGTTAGCGTCCGTAAATGGCCGGCTACATGCCGGACATGACATCGAAACGGCAGCATTGACTACTGACGTGACGTTCATTGTTGTGGCAACACCAAGCGAACCCGGCGGTGGTTTTTCCCTTCGCTATGTTCTTCCAGTATGCGAACGAATCGGCCAGTCGCTGCGTCGCAAAGATGGTTACCACCTAGTCGTTCTTACTAGCACTGTGATGCCAGGAAGTACGGGTGGGGCGGTGCGAGAGGCCCTAGAATACAGTAGTGGGAAAACCGTCGGAAAGGATTTCGGGTTGTGCTACAACCCCGAATTTATTGCCCTTGGTAGCGTCGTCAAAGACTTCCTGAATCCCGATTTCTTGCTAATTGGTGAATCCGATCCGCAGTCAGGCGACATTCTAGAGCGGATATACCACGAGGTTTGCGATAACAGACCACCAGCAGCGCGGTTAAGTTTTATCGACGCCGAGATTGCCAAACTTGCTGTTAATACTTATGTGACTACAAAAATAAGCTTTGTTAACATGCTCGCCAGGATTTGTGAGCGTTTACCTGGTGCGAGCGTCGATGCAGTATCGAGTGCCATAGGATTAGATAGTCGTATTGGCTCGAAATACTTGAAAGGGGCGGTAAGCTACGGCGGGCCTTGCTTCCCGCGAGACAATGTTGCACTCATCAAACTAGCAGAGCAAGTGGGCGCTCCTCCCGACATAGCACGCGCTACCGACCTTTTCAACAGAGCCCAGATTCGATGGTTAGCTGACTTCGTCCAACAACATTTGCCCGATCATGGTAAAGCCGGGATTCTCGGTCTGGCGTACAAACCTCATACCAATATTGTGGAGGAAGCCCCAGGATTCCTACTCGCTCAATGCCTTGCAACTCGAGACATTCCCGTTGTTGTCTTTGACCCCGCTGTAGAGGAAATGCCCGGCTCTCTTTTCGATCGAGGAGTCCAATTCGCCCCAACTTCGGCGAAGTGCATCCAAGAGGCTGACGTCGTAGCAGTAGCCACTCCGTGGCCTGAGTTCTCTGATATACCGCGAGCCGTTTGGGAACAAAAGAAAGGACTCATTCTTATTGACTGCTGGAGATTGCTGCCCGCGTTACAGCACTTTTCGGATATACGCTACATTTCGTTGGGAACTGGCGAGAAGCCTGCTGAGTGTTCAGCCGGCCGTGAGCACTCGCGAGTGCCGGACACCCACGGGATTGTTTTGTAGTTTGGCTGAATGCAGAAGAGTGGCACACGGAAAGCGCCAAGCGGGCCTCTTTCGGTTCAGCCTGCCGCTATACGAACCCCAGTGTTTTTGCCGGATCACCGAACTGCGCACACTCGGGGCGGAACTGACCTGGGCAAAGGTATTCACTTAAGTCACCAGCTCGAAAACTTGCCATACCGAAAAGGGATTGCAGAGCACGCTCACAGATTGAATCGCCACGAACGGGCATCGCGTAAGGCAGGCTGTTCGGTAGAGCGGTTGGTTAAGGTGGTGTTGACCAGTCACAGCGGCAACCGCCGTGATGCTCCCGCATGGATCAAACGGTCCGGATTCCAGTGGGCGCTTCGGCTCTGTCAGGAACCGGGTCGACTTTGGAAACGTTATCTGGTTAACAATTCAACCTTCATGGTCAACATCGCCCTACAACTCGCAGGCATCCGCGAATACAAACTCGGACTTACTGCGTCCGAAACGCAAGGCGAAGTCTGAGGGAGACATTGATTCGGAAATAGGGCGCACTTCACCTCTCGCAAGATTTGATACTCAACTTTGTGCTAATTCGTGTGCTCGGACACTGCGGAAGCTAAACTTTTGAGCGGAAGTTTCATTTGATTCTAAAGGCCTTCGCTCTATTTTCAACACCTCGAACTTTTCAAATCTCACCCTCCGCCATTACTTTTCCCAGCTAATCGGTCTCCTAGTCAGTTCCGTTCAGCCTCGGCCCCGTATTGCCACAGACAAAGCTGGCTACAGTCCGCTCTTTAACTTGCAAAATTTTTACCGTAGAGTGCTACTAGGGCTGTTATAACTCTTGCGACACAGATTTTGCCCGCCGCCTCCCCCAAGAAAACGGGGACAGCTGTCGTTGCAGATCGACAGCAGTGCTGCCCCCGTTTGCTCTTGCACCGTCGGCAGTGTCTTCCAGAAGCAGAACCCCATTACACTTCAGCGCAGCCAATGGTGCGATGGTTGCCTTTCTCGCATGTTGGGGGCGTGATTCGCAAAATCAACCATTTGATCTGATTGCTTGATAGCGCATCAACGCATCCGGCCGGTATTCTCTGCCGTCACGGCCAATTTCTTGCGGGCGGTAGCGACCTCGGACCGCTCGTCGCTGACGGCGACCTGGATCAGTTCCTGAAAATATTGGCGCGCCACGCTCGCGTTGCCGGCATCGGCAGCGTTCGCCGCTCCGTATAACGCGTTGAATCGTTTCGGGGCGACTTTGAGCACCGATTCGAACGCCACGAGCGCATCTTGTGGCCGCTTCTGCTGTAGCAGCAATTGGCCGAGCATCTCGCGGGCGGGAGTAATTGCACCCGGAGTCACCGCGAACTTGTCCATGCTTTCTTCCAGGTCAGCCGCCGCGGTCATCATTTTCACGGCTTCGTCGTTCTTTCCCGACTGCTGCAACATCCAGGCTTCGACCTCCAGCCGCTGCACGTCAACCTGCTTCGACCAATAGGTGTTGTTCTGTTTTGCCAGTTCATCACGGAGACTGGCGAGAGCCTGCTTTGCCTCGGCGCTGCGTTTAAGATTCCCTGACCGTGCGCTGCCGACTCCGACCGCCATCCAGGTGAGAGCTTGCGTCCAGGAGATCGAGTTCGTGCGCACCTGGAGAGCGCTCGCCTCCTCCCATTTACCCAACTCCACAGTGCAACGAGCCGGGATCGCTGCCAGGGCGTAGTCTCCGGTGTGGGTCAATCCGGTAATGGGCGGCAGAGCGTTCATATTCGCAAGCACGCGTTGCGCATCGCTCACGCGGCCGCTCTGCAGATAGGCATAGGCCATGTAATCCATGGCATGCAGCCGCTGGTCGCGCGCCTCCCCGTTCTTCGATGTTGGCTCTGCCGCTGCAGCCACGGCTTCGGAGCGCTGGTTGGATTGCACAGATTCTTCCCACGAACCCACACGCGTGAAAATGTGCGAGGGCATGTGATTGGCATGCGCCGAAGCGGGCGCGATCTTGGCGTAGGCCCGGGCCGCTTTCAGCCCCTGCTCCGCGAGCGCGGGATTGTCGTAGCAATGGATGATGTAGTGCGCGACGCCAGGATGGTTGGGCAGCTTCTGGAAGATCGGCTCAAGAATCTCGCCGCATTTGCGCTGGTTGGCAAAGGTCTTGTCGAACTTTTGCGCCGTGATGTCCAGAGTGAGAGCGTGGAAGATGGCGGCTTCGACGTCATCCGGATAGGCAACTTGTAACGCTGCCATCTTCTGTTCGAAGGCGACGCCGTGCGTATAGGCGTCCTTCTCATCTTCCCGATAAATTTCGCCTAATGCGTCGATGTAAGAATTCTCGCGCGGGGTGGTCTTGGGATTCGCGGCCGCTATCTGTTTGGCTTTACGCAAGGCCTCACGTCCGGCAGCGGTATCGCCGTTCTCCCACAGTCCGTGATAGTGCGACATGGCGACGCCCCACTGAGCCATCGCACAAGTCGGGTCCTTGGCGGCTATCGCTTCAAACGCACGCCGCACATCTTCATATTGGAAGGAATGCAGAAGCGCGACTGCCCGGTTGAAGCTGACTTCTACGTCTTTCGAACAGGAAGTGGAGAAGTGAACGGAGCCCACTTCTTTTTCGCTGAGTTCATGATGATGACCTTGATCGCCGCACCACGCCGCGGCACTCAGGAATGTGCAGCAGAAAACTACGAGCCCAAGTCGTCGCATGGATATCCTCCAGGTGAGCGTATTTGATGATGACAACTGGGGCGAACGAAAGGTCCTCGCGGGGGCAGCGAGGACCTCGTGATCTTATCAGAATTTGGTTAGTTTCTGCTGCGCACCTTCTGCAGCAAGCGCAGAATCTCGAGGTACAGCCAGATCAGCGTGACCATCAGTCCGAAGGCGGCATACCACTCCATGTATTTGGGGGCGCTCGCCTGCGCTCCACGCTCGATAAAGTCAAAATCCAGCACCAGGTTGAGGGCTGCGACGATCACAATTGCGACGCTGATTCCAATACTCAGGGGACTCGATGCGGCAATCGACGGGAACATGCGTACCCCGAAAAATCCCATAATCATGCTGACGATGTAGAACAACGCAATTGCGCCGGTAGCCGCTACGACGCCAAGGCGAAACTTGTCTGTCACACGGATAATTCCGGTGCGATATACGAGAAGCAGCATGACCAAGGTCCCGAAAGTTAGCGCCACGGCCTGAATCGGAATACCCGGAAAGCGCAACTCGGCCATCGCGGAAACACCACCGAGCACCAAACCTTCGAGCAGAGCGTAGATGGGTGCCGTAATAGGCGACCAGGCGTGCTTGAAGATGGTCACCAGGGCTACGATGAATCCGCCGATTGCACCCAAGGCGAGGAGAGGGCCAACCGATGCGATGGCCGATTCCGGATCGGCTGCGGCCGCGTTGAGAAAGCGATTCCACGTCCAGGCTGCTGTCGCCACCGTGCAGATCAGGAGAACGCCAGTCTTGTTGACAGTCCCGGAAACCGTCATCCGTTCGCCGATAACCAGGCCTTCCGTTTCAAACGCGGATGGCTTCAATGCGGGGTTTGATGTCCGAAATAGCGCCACAGAATGTTCCTCCTTCGCAAGGCTGCTTCCATCATTATGGGCCTTTCGGAAGTAAATGTCACAGTACGGAAGGGAAACAGAAAGGCACCGCGCACGCGACCTCATGCGGTCATTTCATTCGCTGTTACGCCCTCATCTTCTCTCCAAACTTCTTTTCGAATTTGCGCAGCTTGGGGGCAATGACGAACTGGCAATAAGGCTGAATTGCGTTGTTGTCGTAATAGAGTTGGTGATAATCCTCGGCGGGATAGAATTTTGCCGCAGGTTCCACCCTGGTGACGATGGATTCGGGAAACGCCTTGGTGGCATTCAAAGTGGCAATCACCTCTTCCGCCTGTTGTTCCTGTTCTTCAGAGGTGTAGAAAATCACCGAGCGGTACTGCTCGCCGACGTCGTTGCCCTGACGGTTCTCCGTGGTCGGATCATGCACGGAGAAGAAGACTTCCAACAAATCCTTATAGGTGATCTGGTCGGCGTCAAAGGTAATCTGCACAACTTCGACATGACCGGTATCGCCGTTGCAGACCTGGCGGTAGGTCGGGTTGTCGACGTGACCGCCCATGTATCCGGAGACAGCGGACTTCACGCCGGTCAGGCGGTTGAAGACCGCCTCGATGCACCAGAAACAGCCTCCACCGAAAACTGCTATTTGTTCGTTGGCCATAGAGATTGGATGTTGGACTCGCGCGAAAGTTCCGGCTTCGGGCTCTGGGCATTGGGCTCTGGACTCTCGGTTCTGCGCTCAATTGGTTTTTCCGGTGGCGCACTTTCCGGCTTCGCGTCGGCCGGTTCCTGTTCCGTGGATTCTTCTTCCGTGTCAATCAGGCCCCGGATGACCACATTCTCCCCGGCGGCAATGGCGCTCTTCATCCCCTGCGCTTCCTCCATCATCTCGGAAGAACGGGTTGCGATGGTGGGGTTGCGCGCGGTCCGCAAGCCCTCAAAGATAGAGATGGCCTCGTCCGGATTGCGGTTATTCAGATACATCTGCGCGAGGTTAAAGATGTAGGTCTCGTTCCCAGGGTTCAGCGATAGCGCTTTGCGCATCGTTTGCAGGCCCTTCGCGGCCTCCCCGGCGTACGCATATGCAAAAGACAACAACGAATATGCGTCAGCATAGTACGGATCGAGTGCAATCGCCGTTTCCAGTTCCTTCGTCATGATGGGAATCTTCTTGACGTCGCCTAGAACCCGCGCCCGCGACATGAGCAATGCGGCGTAGTAGTGAACACGGGGATCGTTGGAATTGGCTTCTGCGGCTTGTTGGAAATATTTTCCCGCCTGTTCGAAGTCTCGCTTGAGCAAGTACGAATAGCCTAGGCCGCGCAGTGCCAAGGCATTGCGCGGCTCGATCTTGAGAATCGCCTGGTACTCTTCGGGCGCCTTCTCGGCGTAGTCGGGGGAATAGAGATGGACGTCGGCCAATGCCGCGCTGCTGTCAGCGAGGCTGAGGTTTCTCGTGATGTAGTTGCTGATAGTGATGCCTGCTGGCGTCGGCATCTTGTGGTATTGATATCGGCCCTGCCGCACGTAGTCGCGAATGGACGAATCCAATTGCGCGGTTGTCTTGCCAAAAGCCTGTTGGATAGCTTCCTCGATCGGCACGGCATTGACATTGGCCAGTTCAAAATACGCAATGAGATTCGTAAATAGGTCGTTGTCATAGATGTAGTGCACGACCATGGCAGACTGCGCATAGAATCCGCTTCTACGATCCCCGCTTTCGTTGTATGTACGGGAATGCTGTTGTACGCGGAAAAGATCGGCAGTCGGCATTAAGCCGGTGCGCTCCAGAGTGCGATACGTGTCTTCACGGACCTTTCCGATCCTGGCTTCCTTACCGTCCACCTCGGCGGTTGCGAAATACTCGGCAAATCCTTCTTCGAACCAGGGATCCAGATGCAGGGAGAGGTTGCCACTCATTAAAAGGTGGGCATACTCGTGAAAGACAACCGCCCATGGATCTACAACGGAAAGATCCAAGAGAATGAAGTTCCGGTCCGAATTGCCCAGAAAAAGTCCGGCGAGATCCGTGGGCTTTCCATTCCAGAGAGGCGCGAACTGGAGCAGCTCTTTTGTATTGCGGAAGGCCACAATCTGCAGCGGTACGGGGATGTTCACCGCGGACTTGGCAAATAGCGCGCCGAAAACGGCACGCATCTGCTCGAAGCGAATCGCCACCTCGCGTCCGCGCCTCTCGCCAGCATCAGTGACGAGCGTGAAGTGCGGAGACTTCACCTCCACCCACTGTGCTTCCGCTCCGAATATTGGGATAGCCCACAGCAAAAATCCGGCTAAGACCGCCGCCAGACGGGCTGAAGGGTTCGTCATCTACCACACTCCCGGGGCGCGGCTATCGTACAACAAGCTGCAGTCCCCGGAAGGTTTCTGATGAACAGGCGACGACAGCAAGGCAGCGGAAGGTTGCGTGGCCGCTACGCAGTCTTCTGCTATAGAATGCCTCTGCCGCAAATCCTCGCAACTTCCTGGAGACCCACCATGATCCAGTTGAAAGTCAACGGCGTGCAACGCAGCTTTGACGGCGAGCCCGATATGCCGCTGCTGTGGTACCTGCGCGACATACTCGGCCTGACCGGAACCAAGTTCGGCTGTGGTATGGCGCTGTGCGGAGCGTGCACCGTGCACCAGAACGGTAAAGCCGTGCGATCCTGCGTCACCACGATGCAAAGAGCAGCCGGCAGCGAGATTCGCACGATTGAAGATGTGGCTGCGCATGGACTCCATCCCGTGCAGAAAGCATGGATGGAAGTAAGTGTTCCGCAGTGCGGATATTGCCAGTCGGGACAGATCATGCAGGCGATTTCACTGCTGCATGAAAAGCAGAAGCCGACCGACGAGGACATCGACAGTGGGATGCAGGGGAACATCTGTCGGTGCGGGACCTATCAACGCATTCGGGCCGCCATTAAGGCTGCGGCGGGAGAACGCGCATGAACAACATTACGAATGTCAGCCGGCGTGGGTTCCTGCAGGGTGCGTTGTCTGCGGGGGCGTTGATCCTGAGCGTGCGTTTCGTTCCGGAAGCGCTCTGGGCTGCCGATGCGCCTCTGCTTTCGCCAGCCGATCAGGCTCCACTCCACCCCAGCGTTTATTTAGGGATCGATACCGATGGTACCGTCCACATCGTTGCCCACCGTTCTGAAATGGGGACCACCAGCCGCACTTCCCTGCCCCTGATCGTAGCCGAGGAACTGGACGCCGACTGGAGTCGCGTCAAGGTGCAGCAGGCGATCGGCGACAAGCGCTATGGCTCACAGGACACTGACGGTTCTCACTCCATTCGCGACTTTTACGATCCCATGCGGGAAGTGGGAGCAAGCGCAAGACTGATGCTGGTCCGAGCAGCCGCGCAACAGTGGGGAGTGCCCGAGGGAGAATGCTCGACGGAACCGCATGTTGTGGTTCACAAGGCCAGCGGGAAGAAGGCCGGCTATGGCGAACTGGTGAGTGCTGCCTCCAAACTTCCAGTCCCCAAGAAGGAAGAACTGAAGTTCAAGCCGCCATCCGCCTGGCGATACGTGGGCAAAGGACAGAGCAGTTGCGACCTCGAGGACATCTGCACTGGCAAGGCCAAGTTCGGCATGGATTCCCGCATGGAGGGCATGCTGTATGCCTCGGTCGAGCACCCTCCGGTTCTCGGCGGCAAGGTGAAGTCTTACGACGAGAAGGCGCCGCTGCAGGTGAAAGGCGTGAAGCAAACCATTGTCATCGACGGGTTCACGCCACCGCATCACTTTCAGCCACTTGGCGGAATCGCGGTCATCGCGGACAACACATGGTCAGCGATGAAGGGCCGGCAGAAACTCAAGGCGACGTGGGAAAACGGTCCGCATGCCGTCTACAACTCCGAGCAGTTCAAGAAAGAACTGCAGGAGGCTGCGCGAAAACCTGGCAAGGCGGCTCGCAATCAGGGCGACGTTGACGCTGCTTTTGCGCAGGGCGGGAAGATTCTGGAAGCTGAATATTATTGTCCGCACCTGGCGCATGCGTCGATGGAACCACCGGTTGCATTGGCGGATTATCGCGACGGAAAAGTAACGGTGTGGGCTCCCGTCCAGAATCCGCAGGCCGTGCAGGAAACAATCTCCGAAAAGATGGGCATTCCGAAAGAAGCAGTCACCTGCTATGTGACCCTGCTGGGAGGAGGCTTCGGACGCAAGTCGAAGCCGGACTTCGCGGCGGAGGCGGCGATCCTTTCCAAGAAAACGGGCCGCCCCGTGAAGGTGGTCTGGAGCCGCGAGGACGACATCCGCTTCGACTACTTCCATAGCGTTGCCGCCATGTATATGAAGGCTGCGATCGGCAGCAACGGCATGCCCACGGCCTGGTTGCAGCGCTCCGTCTTCCCGAGCATCGGCACCACATTCGACGTGAACGCGCTGGCGGCCGACGCCGACGAACTCGGGCTCGGATGGACAGACCTTCCATTCGACATTCCGAATATGCGCGCCGAAAATGGGGGCGCTCCAGCCCACGTGCGTATCGGATGGCTGCGCTCGGTGGCCAACATTTACCACGGCTTCGCCGCGCATTCGTTTGCCGACGAATGCGCGCACGCGGCGGGGCGCGATTCCGTCGATTATTTGCTGGCTTTAATCGGGCCGGCACGCACCATCGACATCAAGAAGTCGGCTCCTGACTATCCGAATTACGGCGGATCGCTCGAAGCTTATCCCCTCGATACGGCGCGCTATCGTCGCGTGATTGAGGTGGCTGCAGAAAAGTCCGGATGGGGGAAGAAGAAACTGGGTAAAGGACAGGGTATGGGTGTAGCTGTTCACCGCAGCTTCCTCACCTATGTGGCGACCGTGGTTCAGGTCGAGGTGAATGACCAGGGTGAACTCAGTATTCCGCAGGTGGATACTGCCGTCGATGCCGGCCTTATCGTGAATCCCGAGGCCACCCGCAACCAGTTCGAAGGAGCGGCGGTCTTTGGAACTAGCCTGGTGCGTTTCGGCGAAATCACGGCGACGGATGGCGTTGTCGACCAGTCGAATTTCGATAGCTATCCCGTTTCGCGTATCAATGAAGCGCCTTATCAGACGAACGTGCACATCATCGAGAGCAGCGCGCCCCCTGCAGGCGTAGGAGAACCGGGTGTTCCGCCATTTGCACCTGCGCTTTGCAATGCGATTTTTGCGGCTACTGGGAAACGCGTGCGCGAGTTGCCTCTTTCGCGCACAAAGCTGGCATAGTGCTTGCGTTGGTGGGACGAGTGCCGCCTTGTACTGAAAGCAGGTAGGCTTCGTTTACCAACTATGCTCTGAAGGAGCAGCGCATTCGTGCGTTGTGAGTCGTTTAAGTAGCAGCTTTGATGTCGCGCACCTGAATCATATTGCTGCTTTTGTCCAGAGTGCCGGTGACCTGCACTTGCTTCCCTTCGAACTGGCTGGCGCGCTCCTGATCGTCAAGTTCATAGCTGACGTTGTCAGAGGTGGTGAGCACATACTTCTCGCCTGACTTCACGATCATTCCGGTGAATGTCTGCGCGGCAGGGTGCTTTCGAGTGTCGTATTGGCCATGGACGGAATGCGGCACCTGCTGCTGCGTCCAGTCGACCATCTGCTGGCTGGAACCTGCCGGAGGCTTGGGCGTTTGCGCTGCCTGGGAATACCCGAGGGGCACAAGCGTTGCTAACGCGGCAAGCAAACAGATCGTTTGTCTCATACCCGCCTCCATTGCTCAGAATGATGACGAAATGGGCTCGATGCACGCGCGCCGGAGCACGGAGCGTTCAACCGGTCTGTCTTTTTCCCAGCTACTCGCTTCGGTCTACATGAAGGACTGTATAGACTCGCTTCAGTGAGGTACTGCAGAATCGCCCTACTCAGATAACGGTTCTGCCCTTTGCTCATTGATGAACCGTAAGGGTTGTGTTCACTCAGGGGTGACGCGGCCCGAGCCCACGGCCTCGAAACGTGGGCTTTTCTGCCTGTGAAGCGAGGGCGTACGTGGAGCGACGTGCGCCCTTCGCTCTGCCATTGACAAGCATTCGACGAATCCTTTCCCGCCGATCTCAGCTGTTTCGAAGCACGCTCCGTAATTAAGAAAGCCTAAAGATTCAGGTCCCCAAGCCGATGTCTCTATAATTAGAGGCTTCGTCTATCCGTCTGCGCGACACACGGGGGCAACTGGGACCATGACGATCATTGCGGCGGAAATCGTTTCCCACATGAACTGGATTGCCGTGTTGTTGCTGGTGACGATCAGCCAGCAGCTCTGGATTTACCTGGCGCACCGCCGCTCGCGCAATCGCGACGAACTGTTTCGCATCATCACGGAGAATGCCGCCGACATGATCGCGCTTGTCAACGTGAAGGGTCGGCGTCTTTATAACAGCCCTGCTTATTCCAAAATACTCGGCTATTCCCCAGCCGAGCTCGCACAGACCCCGGTTTTTGAACAGATCCATCCCGACGATCGCTTCAAAGTTCTGGAGGCTGCGCGCGAAGCTCGGGTCACGGGGATCGGACGGAGCCTGGAATATCGGCTGCGCCACATCGCCGCCTATTCCTCGATCGGCTGCAGCGCTGTTTTGCGGAAGGGCAGCGCGATCCAGCTTTCCGCTACGCAGTGTTGATTCTGAATTTGGACGGCTTCAAGGTTTTTAACGACACGATGGGAACGGCCGCCGGGGACCAGGTCCTTCAAGAAATTGCCCGGCGGTTGGAGAGTTGCTGCAGGGCAGCCGACACCCCGGGTCAAACAAGCGTGAAGATGCCCCATGGTGAGATCAGCCTGTGCCGATTAGACGGGGACGTGTTCGGTGTCCTGCCGGAACGGGTAAAACATCCGAGCGAGGCGATGCGGCTGGCCTATCGGGTTCAGAGCGAGTTGAATTCTCCTCTGACCGTCAATGGCCGGGAGGCGTCGGTCGCAGCCAGCATTGGGATCGCCCTCAGCAAGGCAACGCAAGAACACGCTGAGCATCTGTTGCGGGATGCCGATGACGCGATGCGCCGCGCCAGCCAGGGCATTGCCACGGCGAATCCGGACCTCACCTGTTCCCTTCTCGCGCAATTGAACCGAGTGGAGGTGGGCACGTCGATCGACGATTTTGGGATCGCTCCGGTACGCCTCGAGGACCTGCGTCGCTTCCCAGTTGACACACTCAAAATCGACCGTTCCCTGGTGAACAATCTGCTGGCGGACCGCGTAAGCCGCGACGTGGTGGACCTGATCCTCACGCCGGCACTCAAGCTGAACAAAAAGGTCGTGGCGGAAGGCATCGAGAAGGCGGCTCAAGTCGAGCAGTTGAGAGCCTTGGGATGCACGTTCGGACAGGGCTACTTCTTCTCGCAGCCCCTCAAAGCCGCGCAGGCCGATGAACTGATTCGCGAGCAATACCTCTCGGCACGCGCCATGCGAGCGGTTGAAAGTAAGTAAAAGCAGTAGCGGATAACGAAGCTCCCGGGGCGAGCACGGCCTTTTGTATTACGGCTCAAGACAACCGAATTAACTTGCAGCTTTCGAGTCGGGTTCGAGGCTTACTTGCCCCAAACCGAGTCGAGGAATAAGTACCGATCCCGCATATCGTCTTTCTTCGCTCCCGGCGTTGCGGTCAAGTACATAGTCTGCCAGCCGTTGTCCGATTCGTACGCAGGCCATTTCGGCAAGTCGGCGCCGTTCGGGTCACCGGTGCGGGCGAAGTTGGTCCAATATTTCTGCATGAGTTTGCTGAGCTTGCGGTCTTCGGGCCGCCAAGGCCGTTGTTTCGAATCGAGCATCCCGAAGACGTATTCGATCTCGCCAGAGTGATTCGCAACCGGCGGACCTGGTTCTTTGGGATCCGGCGGGAGCGCGAGATCGAAGCGATAGCGATACACCACCTGCTTCCCCGACGCTTTCTGAGCCTCCATCCACTTCCAGGTCGAATATGCGATGAAGCGATCGCCTTCGAAATCTTCCATGATTCGATAGGCCTGTTCGTCAGTATCCGCCGGATAAAGCCGTAGAAATTCTCCTGCTTTCGCGCCGAACTCCTTCTCTGCGTCCTCCTTCAAAATCGCCAGTGTCGGCTTGTGCTTCGCAACATCAAAGCTGCCTTCGTCGCGATTCCATCCCGCCAGCAATGGCACATCATTCTGCTTCCCGGCTGCGAAGATGGCTGGCACGCTTTCGGGAAGGAAGTAGCCATCGACGTCAGGACCGAAGCTGAAAGCATCGCGGTCTGCCCCTTTCTTTGATACGGCCGCCAAGAACTTTGCCGCTGGTAGAGTGCGAAGTTGGCCAAGGGTCGGTGCCTTGAGCGCTGAACTCGCGAACTTTGCGTCCATCGTTTCGCGCTCGGCGCGTGTCTCGAATGAAAGTCCACGGCTATGAAACGCCGCTCCGCTTTCCCCGATGGCTTTGTGAAAAAACCCGCTGGCGAGCGGTGATGACATCAACGCACTCACCGCAAAAGAACCAGCGCTTTCCCCGAAAATGGTGACATTGCCTGGATCCCCGCCAAAGGACGCGGTATTGTGTTGCACCCATTCCAGCGCGGCGACGATGTCGAGCAGTCCATAGTTTCCGGAGGCACTGTGGCCAGATTCCGCGGTGAGCTCTGGATGGACGAAGAATCCGAAGATGCCCATCCGATAATTCATCGAGACCACAACGGCGCCGAGCTTTGCGAGGTTGGCGCCATCTTGCCGCGGCTCGGAAGATGCTCCCGCAACGAACCCGCCGCCGTGAATCCAGACCATCACGGGCAACGCCGTCTTTCCTTGGGCGGGCGCCCAGACATTCAAGGTAAGGCAATCTTCACTCATCCCAGGATCGCGAAATACCATGTCGGAGTAGACCGGCGGCTGCATGCAGCGAGCGCCAAAGCTGGTTGCCTTGCGAATCGTGTTCCACTTTGCGGGCGGTGCCGGCGGCTTCCAGCGCAATTTCCCCAGGGGCGGGGCAGCGTACGGAATTCCGAGATACGCGTTGACCGTTCCGAGGCTCTTGCCCTGCACAATACCGCTGTCAATCTTCACCAGCGGACTCGCTGCATTGGCTGCGATTGCAGTAACCAACGTAACTACTCCCATCAGCCAGATTCCGGACACGTTCATTGCCTGCGCTCCTGGAAGTGCCTGAAAATGCCCGACAATATTACATCCCCGCAGGCTACTTCTTTGGATTGTCGCGCTCTGATGGCTATGGGTAACGAAAGTACTAGCGTTTCCCCACACCTATCTCATCTCTGATCTGCCATCACTTCCACGTAGAGTTATCCAATTGAAACGCTCTATCGAGTGAGGATACTGTGCGAAACCTTCTACCTTTGACAGTCTTTGTTTGTGCCGTGGCGACCCTTTCGTCGGGACAGACGCAAACCTCCGCGAAGCGGGCCAACGTGTTCCGCACCACCAAGGCGCTGCACTATCGTCAGCCGGGGAGTTCGGTGAAGATCGCGTTTCAGGGAACCGAAGCCATGTCAGACGCGACGGGCGAAGCGAAGGTCGAAGGCAAGAAGACGAACATCGAAATTGATGCCAAGTTCCAGGGCCTGGAAGACGCGACCAAGTTTGGGCTCGAATATCTTACTTATGTGCTGTGGGCCGTCTCTCCGCAGGGACGCGCCGTCAACCTAGGTGAACTCACACTCGACCATGGCCGCGGCCGTCTGAAGACCTATACCGAGATGCAGACCTTCGGCATGATTGTGACGGCAGAGCCGTACTCCGCGGTTTCGCAACCAGGAAATACCGTCGTGCTCGAGAACATTTTCGTCGAAGGCGCTGGCGGCGAAGAGATTACGACCAGATACGAACTTCTGGGCACCGGAACCTATTCGTCGGTGAATACTCACATCCAGGACGCTATCTTTGGCATCGATTCCAACACGCCTCGGGAATTGTTTGAAGCGCGAAATGCCGTGCGCATCGCACACATTGCGGCGGCGGATAAGTATGCGCCTGCCATCTTCGCCAAGGCGGATCAGCAACTGAAGAACGCGGAGTCGGCCTATCGCGGCAAACAGGATAAGCGCTCCATCGAAGCCGCCGCGCGCGAAGCAGCACAGACTGCGGAAGAATCCCGTGTGATGGCCGTCAAGCAGAAGGCTGAAGAAGAATCCCAAGCTCAGGCGGCCGCAGATAAGCGCGCCGCTGACGAACGCGCCTCCAAGGCTCGTGCGGATGCTGAGGCACAAGCGAGAGCTCGCGCCGAAGCCGAAGCCGCCCGCGCACAGGCCGAAGCCGCCAAAGCTGAGGCACTGCAAGCTGCGCAGGAAGCTGCGCGTCAGAAGCAGGAAGCCGAACAGGCGAAGGCCGAGGCCCTTGCACAGCAGCAGGCTCTCGCTGCTGAGGCGGACAAAGCTCGCCAGGCGGCGGCGCAATCCGACCAGCTTCGCCAGCAGGCAGAGAAAGAGAAACAGGAACTGCGTGCCCGACTTCTGCAGCAGCTCAACACGGTTCTGTCCACGCGCGATTCTGCCCGCGGGTTGATTGCGAACATGTCAGACGTGCTTTTTAAGAGCGGAAGCTTTGAGCTGTTGGCTGGCGCACGCGAGCGCCTCGCGAAAGTTTCCGGCATCGTGCTGGCTTATCCTAGCCTGCGGCTCTCGGTGGAGGGTCACACGGACAGCGTTGGCAGCGACGACTACAACCAGCAACTCTCCGAACGGCGCGCAGAAGCCGTGCGCGAATACCTGATCCAGCAAGGCATTTCTTCCGACTCGGTCACCGCCAGCGGCTTCGGGAAGACGGCTCCTGTAGCCAACAACGACACGCCCGAAGGACGCCAGCAGAACCGGCGAGTGGAGCTGGTTCTTTCCGGCGACGCGATCGGCAGCACCGCCGATTCCAATCTGGACATGAACGCACTCAATAAGAGATAGAGCTTCCACAGCCCGCGAGCCGAGACCTCGACAGAGCAAAATAAACGCGGCATCCGCATAGCGATAACCGGCGCGGTTGCGCACGGCCGCTCGAACGCGAATCGGGATCCCCGAGAATGGTGGGGTAAACGCAACCGCGACTTCCCTTCCTACGTCTAGTTCCACTCCCGCGGTAACAGCCATGCCCCCTTCGCTGAGTTCATTGCCCCGCCCATCGTACAGTTTGGTCCGATCAGAGACATGAACGTCAGAGGTATGAACAATGACCCGTACTGGGATGTCGAGGCGATGTCGCGGCCATCGACGAGTACTGATGACAGCAGGCAGTTTGGATGGGAGGCCTGCGGTCACGGACACGAAGCTTTTGACTGAATTCTTCGACAACGTCCCTCCCTGGCGAAGGACCGCAATAAACCAGCGCGCCGGAGCGATGTATATCGATTGTTCGCCTTCCGCTAGTCCCCTGCTGTGACGATCATCACAAGCAGCTTCCACAGTGGGACGTGCCCGGAGAAAAATCGCATTTCCGGAGCAGGGCGGCGCATTACGACGCCGGATATCAAATTGCGAAGGGTGCCGTTCCCTGCTAGACTTTGCCGTGGGTGTTCAAGTCAGCGATTCGTGATACTCTCCGGCTTTTGCGGGAAGGAGTCCTACAGCTTCCTGGCAATTCCCGGACGCAGCGCATGTGAAGTCCGGATCACTACCGCCAATTCACCGGTTCCTCTTCCCCTCGAGGTGATCCGGTCCGCACGCAGCAGAATGGCGGTGTATGGCGCCTCTGGCGCACGCTTCCACGGGTAGTGTCGTTGGCCACTACCAGATCCTGTGCCAAGTTGGTGTGGGCGGCATGGGCACGGTGTACAAGGCCTTCGATACCACTCTGCACCGCACCGTTGCACTGAAGTTTCTCACTCCTGATCCCGTCACTCCCGCCGCTCGCGACGCTCTTCTTCATGAAGCTCGCGCCGCTTCCACTCTCGATCACAAGAATATTGCAACGGTTCATGCCGTTGAGCAGACCGATGACGGGCAACTGTTTCTGGTGATGGCCTATTATGACGGGCAAAGTCTGGCAGCGCGCATGACCGGTCCGGCGCTGACGCCGAAGGACGCCCTCGTGATCGTGGGCCAGATTGCGGAAGGGCTGAGTCACGCTCACCAGCACAATATTGTGCACCGCGACATCAAGCCCTCCAATGTGATTCTGACTTCGAGCGGCGAGGCCAAGATCGTCGACTTCGGACTGGCGCGCTTCGTGACTCCGGGAGCCACCACACAGACCATGACGTTCTCGGGCACGCTTTCCTATATGTCGCCGGAGCAGGTGATGGGACGGACGGTGGACGCACGCAGCGACATCTGGTCGCTGGGGGTCATCACGTACCAGTTGCTGGCAAACCGTCTGCCGTTCGCGGGAGACAATCCGGCATCCATCGTGCATGCAATTCAATACGATGCTCCGCTGCCTCTTGATATTCCCAAGGAGCTGCGACGCATGGTTCATCGGGCGTTGGCGAAGCGGCTACAGGACCGCTATCAATCTTGTGAGGAATGGTTGCGAGATTTGCAGGAGGCCGCGCCGGTCACAGCCCATTCGGCAGCTTTTGATGCAACCGTCCTGCGGCCACTGACGTTTTGGGAGCGTATCGCCCGTGTCCCGTTGTGGCAGTCGGCCCGCCAACGCCGGTGGCTTTTGCCCGCCATTCTGTTGATCGCAGCATTCGCAACTTGGGGCGTTCGAAATGAAATCAGGCGCACACCCATGGGCACGCAGACAACGGCGACGCCCGCGGCTTACGAGTCGTATCTGAGAGGCCAGGACTACCTGCGCCGATACGACAAGCCCGGGAATCTGGACGCTGCCATCAAAGAGTTTCAGAACACTACGCAGACCGATCCCAAGTTCGCGCTCGCCTTCGCCGCTCTCGGCGAGGCTTACTGGAACAAATACTTGCTGGACGACGATCCGCAATGGGTGCAATCGGCATCGGCAGCCTGTCAGCGGGCGGCGGAGTTGAACAATCAACTGGCAGCCGTTTATGTCACGCTTGGCCGCATTCACAGCGGTACAGGGCAACGCGATCTGGCGATTCAGGAATTTCAGCGTGCACAGGAATTGGATCGCCATAACATCGCGGCCATGCTCGGGTTGGCGGACACGTTTTCCAGGATTGGACGGAATCAGGAAGCAGAGGTTCTGTATAAGCGCGCTATCGCGATGCGCCCGGAGATGTGGGACGGATACAACCGTTTTGGCGCCTTTTACTATGACCAGAATCGTTTCTCCGAAGCTGCCGAGCAGTTCCGGCGTGTCATTCAACTCTTGCCGGACCATGCTTCTGCCCACACCAGCCTGGGCACTACGTTACTTGCTCTTGGACAAACTACAGAGGCAGAAGAGGAATTTAAGAAGTCATTGGCCCAGGGACCGGACTATGCAGCCGCCACTAATCTCGGCGTGATCTATTACAACGAGAGGCGTTACGCGGAAGCGGTCGCCACGACTGAGCAAGCTCTGCGGATCAACGACAAGGACTATCGCCTTTGGAACAACCTCGCCATCGCCTACGAGTGGTTGGGCCAAGCGGAAAAGGCTCGCCACGCACGTGCCCAGGAATTGGCTCGCCTTGAACAGCTTGCGCCGCTTCGTCACGACGATGCAGACGTGCAAGCCAACCTGGGCGTCATGTATTCGCAACTGCACCAGCGCGACAAGGCTATGAAACACGTGCAAACTGCCATGGCCTTTTCTGCCGATAACGCCGACATCCTGAGCAAAGCCGGCGAAGCGTACGAAAACCTGGGCGAACGGTCCCTGGCCCTTAGCTATTTTCGAAAAGCACTACAGAAAGGCTTGAACTTCGAGCAGTTGGAAACGAACCCGGACCTACGTTCACTATTGTCCGACCCGAATGCTCGCCGTGTGCTGCAGAGAGCGTTGGAGTCGACTCAACCGGCACCTGCAAGTCGCTGACTGCCCTCTCGGCCGCACGGCCCGAGTGGAATTTCAAAACAAATGAGGAGCTTTCTATGGCTACCAATCCTGTGTATCCCGAGAAACCGCAGCAGACAGAGGAGAAAATCCCTGTAGTAAGAATCGGCGACCTGACCGTGCTGCGTCTTCCTGATGGAGCGGCTGACATAATCGTAGGAGGGCCTGAGCCCTATGTCGTCCTCTTCGAAAAGCACGAGGTCTTTGGTTTGTCGATCGCAGTCGTAAGCAAGGGACACAACATCTTTGTGCCGCAGGACGATCTCTACACCGATGCCTACTTCTTCCGGGAGTCCGAGGCAGTCAGGTTCCTTTCGCCAGGAATCACCGCAGCGACTGGACCGATCGTCGTGCCACCGAAAGGTGGTCCACGCATGCCACAACTTGAGAGGAGGTAGACTGCCCGAGACCGTCGTCGCTGAACTTGAACCGTAAAGCAACGGGCCGTCACCCAAGGCGGCCCATCGGTATTCCCGATCGCTAGATTCTGTGTTGCATGCCATGCGGCAAGGCAGGCAGCTTGACCTTGCCCGCGCATGAAGCTTCGATTACCTAATTCCCGCAATAACGTCCAACGCTAGTGGCGCCGCACTTTCCACCCTAGATAGACTTGCTTTGCCCATTCCGCAACCAGCGTTACTGAGAGGACTTTCATAATGTTACGACGATTGTCGTGGACGATTCTGCTCCTAAGTATCACTGCACCATGTTGGGCGCAGAACGCCTCCGCGCTCCTGGCGGGAAGCCCGGACGCTTTTCTGACGGCTTGCCGTGCCGATCTTACTTCCACCCGCGGCCAACTCGACCAGTGGAAAGCCGCCAAGGATCCTCGCGACGCATATACGACTCTGCAGGCTTTCGACACGGTGGTCTTGACGGTCAGCGATGCGCAGGCCCGCGCGCAACTGGCCGAACAGGTTCATCCAGACAAAGCCTTCCGCGATGCCGCGCAGACCTGCGAGCAGGAAGCTGTCACCCTATTTACCAACATCACGCTTGATCCGGCCGCCTATGGTGTTCTTGCCTCATTGAGGGACGCGAAGCTCGATCCTGCGGCCAGCTACTACCTGCGCACAACCAAGCGCGACTACCATCGCGCCGGCGTCGATCGCGATCAGGCGACACGCGACAAGATTCGCGCTCTCCAGGACGAGTTGATCAAGATTGGACAGGAATTCGAGCAGAATATTGCTGCCGATGTCCGCAAGCTTACCTTGGACGCCTCCAAGCTGGACGGCTTACCGGAGGACTACAAACGCTCCCACCCGCCCGAGGCTTCCGGAAACGTGACGCTTACCACGGACAATACCGACTACGTTCCGTTCATGCAGTACGCCAAGAACGACGAGGCTCGCAAGGAGTTTTACGTTCTCTACCAGCAAAGAGCCTATCCAAAGAACATTGAAGTGCTGCACCGTTTGCTGACGAAACGCAATGAACTGGCGAAGCTGCTCGGTTATCCCGATTGGGCTTCCTACATCACCGAGGACAAGATGGTCGCCACCAAGCAGAACGCGGCCGACTTCATCGATAAAATCGCAGCTGCCACGCAAGACGCCTCCAAGCGCGACTACCAGGAGTTGCTGACCTATAAGAAGAAAACCGATCCGAACGCCACCGTGATTAATCCCTGGGAATGGCTTTACCTCGAACACGGGGCGAAGATCGACAAGTTCGGTTTTGATACGCAATCGGTTCGTCCTTATCTGGAATACTCCCGCGTAAAGCAGGGCATCCTCGACCTGAC
>Ga0075434_100000183_pt1 | contig 40834 bp, 32 predicted proteins | sample RhiMethybrSRZTD3_FD_75298 | JGI IMG/M metagenome (GOLD analysis project Ga0075434, IMG submission 75298) | Populus rhizosphere microbial communities from Tennessee, USA - Rhizosphere MetaG P. TD hybrid SRZTD3 | ecosystem: Host-associated > Plants > Roots > Rhizosphere > Soil | place: USA...
GGCGCCGGCTGCCGACGCGCGCGTGCGCGCCTGGTTCGACGGGTGGCAGGACGTGCCGCTCGTCGACCGCGAGTCGCTCGCCGCGGGCAGGACGGTCGACGGTCCCGCCCTGCTCGTCGAGCCGAACTCGACGACGGTCGTCGAGCCCGGCTGGGGCGCGGAGCGCCTTCCCGACGGCACTCTCCATCTCGCACGGAGCGAGCGGCACGCCGCGGCGGCCGTCGACGCGCGGCGCGCGGATCCTGCCCAGCTCGAGCTCTTCAATCACCGCTTCATGCAGGTCGCCGAGCAGATGGGCGCCGTGCTGCAGGCGACGGCCGTGTCGGTCAACATCCGCGAGCGGCTCGACTTCTCCTGCGCGCTGTTCGACGCGGACGGTGCGCTGATCGCGAATGCGCCGCACATGCCCGTGCACCTCGGCTCCATGGGCGCGAGCGTTCGCGCGGTCGTCGCGGCGAATGCCGGCGAGCTGCGACCGGGCCGCGCCTGGATGCTGAACGCGCCCTACGCCGGCGGTACGCACCTGCCCGACATCACCGTCGTGAGCCCGGTGTTCGCCGGCGGCGGCGCGAAGCCCGCCTTCTTCGTCGCATCGCGCGCGCACCACGCCGACATCGGCGGCATCACGCCCGGCTCGATGCCGCCCGCCTCACGCACCATCGCCGAGGAAGGCGTCCTGTTCGACAACTTCCTGCTGGTGGACGGCGGCGCGATCCGCGAAGACACCCTGCGCCAGCGGCTCGCCGCGGGTCCATGGCCGGCGCGCAATCCCGGGCAGAACGTCGCCGACCTCAAGGCCCAGCTCGCGGCCAACGCGCGCGGCGTCGCCGAGCTCGAGGCGCTGATCGCGCGCACCGGCCTCGATACCGTCGTGCGCTACATGGGCCACGTGCAGGACAACGCCGAGGCCTGCGTGCGCGAGGTCGTCGGGCGGCTCGGCGACGGCAGGATGCGCTACGAGATGGACGACGGCAGTTCCATCGAGGTCGCGGTGCAGGTAGACCGCGCCGCGCGGAGCGCCGTCGTCGACTTCGCCGGCACATCGCCGCAGCAGCCGGGCAACTTCAACGCGCCGCTCGCCGTCTGCACGGCCGCCGTGCTCTACGTGTTCCGCACGCTGGTCGACGCCGACTTCCCGCTGAACGAGGGCTGCCTGCGCCCGCTCACTGTCCGGGTGCCCGCGGGATCGATGCTGAACCCGGTCGCGCCGGCCGCGGTCGTCGCGGGCAACGTCGAGACCTCGCAGTGCATCGTCGACGCGCTCTTCGGCGCGCTCGGCGTGCTGGCGGCCTCGCAGGGCACGATGAACAACCTGACCTTCGGCGATGCGGCGCACCAGTACTACGAGACGATCGCTGGAGGCTCCGGCGCCGGCGCTGCATTCGACGGCGCCTCCGGCGTTCAGACGCACATGACGTATTCGCGCCTCACGGATCCCGAAGTGCTCGAGAGCCGGCACCCGGTCCTGCTGCGCGAGTTCCGCTACCGCCGCGGCTCGGGAGGCGCAGGCCGGCACCGCGGCGGCGACGGGCTCGTGCGCCGCATCGAGTTCCGCGCGCCGATGACGGTCGCCGTGCTGGCGAATCACCGTCGCATCGCCCCCTTTGGCATCGCGGGCGGCGCGGCCGGCGCGAAAGGGATCAACCGGATCGTCCGGGCCGATGGCGAAACGATCCTGCTCCCGGCTTGCGCGGCGGAGAGCGTCGAGGCCGGCGACGCGATCGAGATCGAGACCCCGGGCGGGGGCGGTTTCGGCTAGAAGATCCCGACGGCCGGGACGTCGAGCTCGGCGAGCACCTGCGAGAGCCCCGAGTCCGGGAGACCGGCAAGGTTCGGGCTCACCGTCTGCACGCGGCTGCCACCGGCGCGATGCGTGACGAGCCAGGCGTGGAAGCGCCCGGGTCCGGAGCCCGGGATGCCGAACAGCAGGCTCACGATGCCCTGCTCGCGCCTGCGATCGCGGTTGATGCGCTCGTCGCAGACTGCGAACCAGCGGTCGCCGGTCTCGCGATCGGCGAACGCGCCGCGCGCCTCGAGCGTAGCGAGGAAATCACGCATCTGCGCCTCGGCGCGCCGCCAGGTCTGCGGCTCGTTCGGCTCGAACACCACCCAGCGCGTGCCGCGCTCGATGCTGTTGAGAACTAGGAGCGCCAGGCGCCGCGCGGCGAGCGAGCGCCAGTCTGCGGCGCCCGCCCCCGGGCCCGCGAGCGTCGCGACCTTCGGTGCGTCGCGCCCGGCGCGACGCACCGTCTGCACGGTGTTGACGCCTGCGGCCGCGAGGCGGCCGCGCTGCTCGTCGTCCACGGCGCAGGCGAGCTTGAGGCCCGGCCGCACGAGCGCCTCCTCGCCACACGCGCCCATCCACACCGGCCAGTGCTCGGATGCGCGCGAAAGCGCCCCGGCGACGGCGCCCGACGGCGCGAACGCCTCGAAGCGCCCGCGCAGCTTGTCGTAGCCGAGGAGGCGCGGGAAGAACATGCAGGCAGAGTCCGAGGGCAGCGGCCAGTGCCGCATCTCCGCGAGCGCCTTTGCGGCGCCGTCCCAGGCCAGCGGCGGGTCCACGAACAGGAGCGCGCGCCGCTCGCGGCAGTAGCGGTTCGCGACGAGCAGCGTGCTCGCGCCGACGTCGACGTCGCGTGCGAGCGGCGGAATGCACAGCAGGTTGAAGCCGTCGACGGCGTCGAGCGCGAAGATGCCGGTGCGCTGCGCAGCCGATCCGATGATGTCGTAGTCCGTGAGTGGGGCGCCGTCGTCCGCATCGGAGCCCGAGAACACGTAGCCCGCGATCCCGCGCGGGTTATTTCGCGGCGTCGGGTCGGGCCGGATTCTCGGCACGGGTCCCGCAACGTGCGCGAGCGCGGACTCGGCGAGCACCGACTCGACGAATCGCGGCGAGTCCGGCGAGACCGACACGCGCCGGTAGATCTCCTGGTCCTCGATGTGCTCGGAGCCCGGCGTGCGCACGCGCTGGATCACGAGGTTGAAGCAGTCCTCCTCGTTCTCGCCGATGCCGTCGTAGTCGACGGCCGCGCGCAGGAACTCGCGCGTGCCGGGCGCGAGCGCCTCGAGGACGAGCGGCTGCACGCCCGCCGTCAGCTCGAGCGTGCAACAGCGCGCGCCATTCGCGACGCGCACGACGATCGCGGACCGCCCGCCGTTCTCGAAGTATTGCTCGATTGCGTAAGAAAGCGTCGACGGCTGCCACAGCCCGCCGAAGATGCGCTGGAACTCGTTGAAGCCGGAGACCGCAACGGGCCGGTTCACGGGGCCGCGCAGGCAACGGCCGACGAAGGCCGTAACGGCCGTCGGCGATTCCCCGATCGATTGGCCCGGGCCGGCTTCTTCTTGAACCTGGATGCCGGCCAGTCGTTCCGTCACGGCTGACTCCCCCAGCACGTGCGCAGATTATCATGAACGGACATGGCAGTCGGCTCCACCAACTGGCGGCTCGGGCTCACGTTGTCGCTCACGACCGCCGCGTTATGGGGAATCCTCCCGATCGCGCTCAAGTTCCTGCTGAACGGCATGGACGCGGTCACGATCGTCTGGTGGCGCTTCGCCGTGTCTGCGGCGGGGCTCGCCGCCTTCCTCGCCTGGCGCCGTGGGCTGCCGCGGCTCGCCGGCGCGGGCCGCCCGGCGCTGGTGCTGCTCGCGATTGCGACGCTGACACTGATAGGAAATTATGTCCTCTATCTCATCGCGCTCGACCACGTGACGCCGTCGGTGACGCAGGTGGTCATCCAGCTCGCGCCGCTCATGCTGCTGATCGGCGGGGTTGTCGTATTCCACGAGCACTTCGCGCGCACGCAGTGGATCGGCTTCGTCATCCTCGGCACGGGACTCCTGCTCTTCTTCAACGAGCGGCTGCCGCTCCTCTTGCAGCCGACCGAAGGGCTCGGGCTCGGCGTCTCGCTGACGGTCGCGGCGGGCGTCTGCTGGGCGGCCTACGGGCTCGCGCAGAAGAAGCTGCTCGCGCATTTCTCGGCGCAGCAGGTTCTGTGGATGATCTACGTCGGTGCGGTCGCTCTGCTGCTGCCGGCGAGCGCGCCCGCATCGATCCGCGGGCTCGACGGCCTGCAACTCGGCATGCTCGGCTTCTGCTGCGCCAACACGCTCGTCGCCTATGGCTCGTTCGGCGAGGCGCTCTATCACTGGGACCTGTCGCGCGTCTCCGCGGTGCTCGCGACCGCGCCGCTCTTCACCATCGCCGGGATGTGGGTCGTCGAGCGCTTCGGGCTCGGCCTCGTCGCCGCGGAGGGGCTGAATGGACTCTCGGTCGCCGGCGCGCTCATGGTGGTCGTCGGCTCCATGACCTGCGCGCTGGCCGCGAGGAAATAAAGGAATTAAGAGGGGACCGTCCCCCTTTTAATTCCCCGCGCTGGCCTTTGCGGTTTCCGCGGCGGCCGGCTTGGCAAAGGCCGGGTCGCCGGCGTACTGGTCCTCGACGCCGTTCCAGGTCGCGCCGCTCGGGATCGCGTTCCGCACGCGCGGTGCGGCCGCGATCATCGCGGCGAGGTCGCGGCCCGGGCCCGGCCCGACCGAGAATGCGATGCCGCGCGGCTTTGCGGCCTCCGCGTTGACCGCCTCCCAGTCGATCTCCTCGTCGTGCTCGGCCAATTTCTTCCACCGCGGCGACTTCGATTTCTTCGCCCCCAGCTTGAGCGCCTTCGTCACGTCGCTCCAGTCGCGCTTGTCGTCGACGAGCGGCTCGTAGGCCTGCACCATCAGCCGGTCGCCGCTCCAGCCGAGCAGCACCGGCTGGTTCACGACGGTCACCTGGGTGCCGTCCGGCACGGCTTCGAAGATGAGGGCGATGTCCTCGGGATAGAGCCGCACGCAGCCGGCGCTCGCGCGCATGCCGACGGCCGGCGGCTTGTTCGTGCCGTGCATCAGGTAGCCCGGCCAGCCGAGGCGCATCATGTGGCGGCCGAGCGGATTGTCGGGCCCGGGCGGTACGGTCGGAGGCAGGATGTCGCCGTCCTTCGCATGGTCCTTTCGCACGGACGCCGGCGGCGTCCAGGTCGGGTCCTTGACGTGGGACATGACCTTGGTCGTCCCTTCAGGCGTCGCCCAGCCGACCTTGCCGATGCCGATTGGATGGGTGATGACCTCGACCGGACCTTCCTTCTTGGGCTTCGGGAAGTAGTAGAGGCGCATCTGCGCGAGGTTCAGCACGAGCCCTTCGCGCGGCGCATCCGGCAGGATGAATTCCGTCGGCAGGACGATCTCGGTGCCCTCGCCCGGGAGCCAGGGATCGACGCCGGGGTTTGCGCGAACGAGCTCGTTGTAGCCTACGTTGAAGCGGCGTGCGATGTCGGCGAAGGTATCCTCGTGCTTCGAGTGGGTCACCTGCACGTGGCCGACGACGTCCTGGTCCGGAGCGACGAAGAAACGGTGCGTCGCCTCGCCGAGCGGCAGCTCCGGCTTCGGCGCCGCGACGGCCGCCTGGTTCTGCGCCTCCTTGGGCGACTTCTTCCAGAGCGACTCGAAAGGCGTGCAGGCGGCGACGAGCGCCGCCAGCAGTGGAACCGCGATTCGGAGGACGGGCCGCGTCATGGCCCGCGCATTATCCCCGGCCCGGAGGCCCTTCACCAGATCTTCACGCGCTCCGCCGCAGGCCGCCAGAGCTTGTCGCCTTCCTTGACGCCGAAGGCGGCATAGAACTCATCCATGTTCGACACGACGCCGTTCGCCCGGAACTCGCTCGGCGCGTGCGGGTCGGTCAGGACGACCTCGCGCATGAGCCCCTCGCGCCACTTCGTGCGCCAGGCCTGGCCGTAGCCGAGGAAGAAACGCTGCGGGCCGGTGTAGCCATCGATGACCGGCGGCTCGGCGCCGTTCAGCGTGTGGATGTAGGCGCCGTACGCGATCGCCGCGCCGGACAGGTCGCCGATGTTCTCGCCGAGCGTCAGCTCGCCGTTCACGTTGAGGCCCGGCAGCGCCTGGAACGACGAGTACTGCTTCACGAGGCCCGCGGCCTTCGCCTTGAACTTGTCGTTGTCCTCGGCCGTCCACCAGTCGCGGAGATTCCCGTCGCCGTCGTACTGCCGGCCGCGGTCGTCGAATCCATGGCTGATCTCATGGCCGATCACCGCGCCGATGGCGCCGTAGTTCGCGGCGTCGTCCGCGCTCATGTTGAAGTACGGCGGCTGCAGGAAGGCGGCCGGAAACACGATCTCGTTGTTGGTCGGCAGGTAGTAGGCGTTGACCGTCTGCGGCGTCATGAACCACTCGGTCGGGTCCTTGGGCTTGCCGGCGCGCGCGGCCTGCCAGTTCCACTCGAACTGGTTCGCGCGCATCACGTTGCCGACGAGGTCGTCCGGCTTGATCTCGAGGCCCGTGTAGTCGCGCCACTTGTCCGGATACGCGATCTTGACGTTGATCTTCTTGAGCTTCGTGTGCGCCTCGGCCTTGGTCGGCGCGCTCATCCACTCCAGGCGGTCGATGCCGCGGTCCATCTCGGCGAGCAGGTTGTCGACGAGCGTCACCATCCGCGCCTTCGCCTCGGGTGGGAAGTGGCGCGCCACGTATTCCTTGCCGATCGCCTCGCCCATCGCGTTGTCCGTCTCCTGCACCGCGCGCTTCCAGCGCGGACGGAGCGTCTCGGTGCCGCGCAGCGTCCGTGAGTTGAAGTCGAAGGATGCGTCGACGAAGGGCGATGAAAGCGTGCGCGCGTAGGCGCCAATCGTGCGGACCTTCAGGTAATCCTTCCAGGTCGCGATGTCGGCCTCTTGCAAGTGCTTCCCGAGCGCGGTCGCGTAGCTCGGCTGGCGCACGATGAAGTCGCCCGCCGGCAGCCCGCTCGCCGCGAACCAGGCCGCCCAGTCGAAATCCGGCGCGAGCTTCGACGCCGAGTCGAGGCTGTTCTTGTTGTAGGTCTTGATCGGGTCGCGGTTCTCGACCGGCGTCCACTGGTCGGTCGCAAGCGCGGTCTCGAGCTCGAGGATCTTGGCCGCGCGCGCGTCGCCGCCCTGTTCGCCCGCGAGCGTCAGGAGCTTCGAGAGGTACTCGACGTACTTCTTGCGGAAGTTGACGTAGGTGTCCTCGGTCTTCAGGTAGTAGTCGCGGTTCGGCATGCCGAGGCCGTCCTGGTCGACATACGCGATGTTGTAGCCGGAGTTCCGCGCATCGGGATACACGTAGACGCCGAGCGGCACGCTGATGCCGCGGCCCTGCGCGCGGCCGAAGAAGCGCGCGAGCGCGGTGGGCCCGTCGATCGCCGAAATCTCGTTGAACAGCGGCTTCAGCGGCTCGACGCCCCGTGACTCGACCGACTTCTCGTCCATGAAGCTCGTATACATCGCCCCAAGCCGCTGCATCTCCGGCGTTCCCTTGTCGCCGGCGGCGGCCGCTTCGAGCAGGATCGCCTGCACGTCGGCCTGCGCCTTCTCGAACAACATGATCCCGATGCCGGCGCTCGCGTATTCCGGCGGGAACGGCGTGTTATCGAGCCAGGTGCCGTTCACGAAGCGGAACAGGTCGTCCTGCGGACGCACCGCCTTGTTCATCGTCGTCGGGTCGATGCCCGAAACGAGCGGCGCGGGCGCGTTATCGGCCCAGGCGGCGGCGAACGACAAGGTCAGGACGGCGGGCAGGAGCTTGCGCAGGGACATGCGGGACTTCTCCGGTCTGAGAGGGCGCGGAGTATAAGGCAGCCCTGCGGCAGTCGGGTTCCGCCCCGCGACCAGCCGTGGCTCAGGCGCGACCAGCCTTGAGCGTCAGCGGCCAGCGCGTGTCGCGGACACCTGGACCCCAGGCATCGGCCAGCGGGCCGGCGAGCAGGCGAAGCGGATCGCGCCCGGTCCTCGCCCGGCATCGGCGCACGGCTGACCAGGTGTCGATATAGCCGAGCATCGCCGCGGCGTCCCAGCGCACCCGCAGATCGAACGGCGGCGCCTCGATCGCCGGGAACGGCAGGGCGAGATCGCGATAGCCCTCGTCAACGTGCCGCCGCTCGCGCGGCCAATATGGCCCGACGACGTCTCGCGAGAAATCGCGGACGAGCGCATCGATCCCGGGCGTCACATCGACATCGCCGTAGCTCCAGATGGCGAGGACTCCGCCCGGTGCGAGTACCCGCCCCGCTTCGGCCGCGAAGCGCGGCCAGTCGAACCAGTGCGCGGCCTGCGCGACTGTGACGAGGTCCGCGGAGGCCTTCGGCGCCGAGATGGATTCGGCAGGCTCCTGCCGATAGGTGACGCGCGCATGCGGCCGCGCCTCTCGGAGTTGCGCCGCGGACGGCTCCGTCGCGAGAACGGCGTCGAAGTGCGCGGCAAGGCCGACCGCGGCCTGGCCGTTGCCCGTCGCGACGTCGATGGCGAGCCGCCGAGCACGTGCGACAGACGCAAGCCAGGCGAAGAGCTCTGACGGATAGTCGGGCCGGTACTTCTGGTACTCGCCGGACTGGCCGGAGAAATGATCCTTGAACGCGGGCGGCTCGCTCACGCGGGAATTGTAGCGATACAAAAAAATGCCCCGGGCTTTTGGCCCGGGGCTGAAGTGCGGACTTTCGGTGAAGGGAAGGAAGTCCGCTAGGGGATACTGACGCAAGCAGAAATAACGGCCTCCAGCCTAGCGCCCCCCTTGCAGGGCTTGCGTGAACCGCGCCACAGTTTGGAAGCCATATTCTGGTAAATCGGAGCCACCTCCCACTCAGATGGTTGCCGGCCGACCCCGATCCGGATCGAAGTACGCGACCCCTGAAGGCGCGAGGCGGCTCCGCGCCGAGCTCGACGAGCTCTGGCTCGTCGAGCGCCCGTCAGTGACGAAAGCGGTCGCCGAGGCGGCGGCCATGGGTGACCGCTCGGAGAACGCCGAATACATCTATGGGAAGCGCCGGCTGCGTGAGATCGACCGGCGCGTGCGGCACCTGCGCGAGCGTCTCGACGGCTTGAAGGTCGTTGCGGAGCCGCCCGCCGACCGCGCCCGCGCGTTCTTCGGAGCCTGGGTCACGATCGAGGACGATCGCGGCCGCGCGGCGCGACATCGGATCGTGGGCCCGGACGAATTCGACCGCGAGCCGGGCTACGTCAGCATGGACTCACCGCTCGGGCGCGCCCTGCTCGGCCGGCGCGTCGGCGATGAACTCGAGGTCCGGCTGCCCCGCGGCGTCCGACTCGTCGAGATCACCGCGATCGAATACGAATGAGGGTCAGATGACCCTGATGTTCTTGAACTGCCAGGGATCGCTCTCGTCGAGGTCCTCGGGGAATAGGCGCCCGCGGTCAAACAGCGGCGTCCAGTCGGTGTACTTGCCGACCACCGGGCCGAGGTACGGCATGCAGATCTCGAGGTTGCGGCGGAAGTCGATCTCGTCCGGCTCGACGACGCCCGCGGCCGGGTTCTCGATTGCCCAGATCATGCCCGAGAGCGCCGCGACCGTGACCTGCAGCGACGTCGCGCTGTTGTAGGGCGCGAGCTGGCGCGCCTCGTCGATCGAAAGCTGCGATCCGTACCAGTAGGCGTTCTTCTTGTGACCCGCGAGCAGCACGCCGAGCTCGTCGATGCCCGACGTGATGTCCCCCATCATGATCCGCTTCTTCTCCTGGAGCTGGTAGTTGCGGCCCGCGAACTCGTGCACCGAGAGCACCGCGTTGTCCGACGGATGGTAGGCGTAGTGAACGGTGGGCCGGTAGACGGGGCGGTCGTTCTGGCGGACCGTCAGGAAGTCCGAGATCGAGATCGACTCGCCGTGCGTGATCAGGAAGCCGTGGAAGTGGCCGGCCTCCGGCGTCCAGGTGCGCACGCGCGTGGCGCAGCCGGGCTGGGCCAGGAAGATCGCGCTCTTGCGGCCGAAGTCGTGCTGGCGGCCGTCGCGCGGGAAGTGCCGCTCGTGTGTGCCCCAGCCGAGCTCCGCGGGCTGGCTGCCCTCGCTCACGAAGCCGTCCACCGACCAGGTGTTGACGAACTCGCCCGGCATCTTCGGGCGGCTCGAGACCTGCGTATCGCGCTCCGCGATGTGGACGACCTTGATGCCGAGAGCCTGCGCGAGGTTCGCCCAGTCCTCGCGGCTCTTCGGGTTGCCCGCCTCGTGGCCCGTGTCCTCGGCGATGTCGAGCAGCGCCTGTTTCACGAAGTGCGACACGAGGCCCGGGTTCGCGCCGTGCGTGATGACCGCGGTCGGGCCGTTGCTCCAGCCCTTGCGCAGCTCGAGCACCTCCTCGCGCAGCGCGTAATTCGTCCGGCGGCTCGCCGGGATGTTGGGGTCGGTATAGCCGCCCGGCCAGGGCTCGATGCAGGTGTCGAGGTAGAGGGCGCCCTTCTCGTGGCAAAGCCTGATGAGCGCGACGCTCGACACGTCGACGGAGAGGTTCAGCACGAAGTCGCCGCGCCCGATCAGCGGCTCGAGCACGTGCCGGAAATTCTCGCGCGTCAGCGGGTGGTTCAGGAACTTGATGCCGTACTTAGACGCTTCCTCGCGGCCCGCGTCGTCCGCCGTCACGATCGTGATGCGGTCCGCGGTCAGCCCGCCGACGTGGCGCAGGATGAGCGGCAGCACACCCTGGCCGATGCTGCCAAAGCCGATGAAGACCAGCCGGCCGGGAAAATGCGTGTGCGTCGCGTGCTCGCTCATGATGTCGGCGGATCCGTTATCTTGGGAATCGAGGGCCGAGAATGTACCCCAAATCAGAGACCGGGTGGCGCTACCCCCTGTGCCTGCTCGCGGCTTTCCTCGCGTTCTGGCTCGCGCTCGCGATCCATCCGGTCTTTCGAAAGGACTGGCTGCTCGAGAACGTCATCGTCTTCGTCGCGGTGCCGCTCTTCGTACTGACCGCGCGGCGGCTTCGATTCAGCGACCTCACGTACACCTGCCTCTTCGTTTTTTTCACGCTCCACGCGGTCGGCGCGCACTACACCTATTCGCTCGTCCCGTACGCGGACTGGTGGCAGGCGCTCGGCGGCGGTGTGCTCGAGGGGCGCAACCACTACGACCGGCTCGTACACCTTATTTATGGGTTGCTCGTGACGCCCGCCGCGGTCGAGCTGTTCGCGCACTACGGTCGCTACGCGCGGCCCTGGGCCTTCCTGATGCCATGGATGTTCATGGCGGGCCACTCGGTGGTCTACGAGCTGATCGAATTTGCCGCGGCCATCGCTTTCGGCGGCGATCTCGGCCAGGCCTACCTCGGGACGCAGGGTGACGTCTGGGACAGCCAGAAGGACATGGCGCTCGCGCTCGCCGGCACGACGGTGACACTCATGTTGCTTGCTGCTCTGGGGCGCCTTCCGGTGCGGAAAGGGGACGCGCCCCTTTATCGCGAGCGCAGCTGATAGGGACGCATTGACGAAAGATCAAGGGGCGCGTCCCCTTTATTTCGCGCGCTCTGTTTCGATTTCGTTTCAGGCTGGCTGGAAGGGAAACGGCGCCGGCCGTCCGCGGCGCTGGCGCGAGCGCTCCGCCTCGACCGCGCGCCGCCAGAAGGCGCGCTCCGCGTGGGTGATGACCGGCAAGGGCGTTTGCCGAGAGGCGTCGGCCGTCAGCGTTGCCAGGCATTTTTCCGACAGGTACAGCGCGTCCATGGCGAGTAAGATGCAGCGGGCGGAAAAAAGGTTGCAGACCCCTCTTCTCTCCACGGCCGAACTCGCGGGCCACCTGTCCGACGCCGATTGGCGGGTCGCCGATTGCCGCTTCGAGCTCGGCAAGCCCGATGCCGGCCAGGGGATGTACGCGGCGGGCCACATCCCGGGCGCGATCCACGTTGACCTCGAGCGCGACCTGTCCGTGGCGATCGGCCCGGCTACCGGACGTCACCCGCTGCCGTCCGTCGCGGGTTTTGCGTCGACGCTCTCGCGCCTCGGCATCGGCAACGACACGAAAGTCGCCTGCTACGACGGCGGCTCCGGCGCCTTCGCCGCGCGACTCTGGTGGATGCTGCGGTGGGTGGGCCATGATGCCGTCGCGGTTCTCGACGGTGGCTTCGCGGCCTGGACCTCCGAGGGCCGTGCCATTTCGACCGAAGTGCCCGCCGCGCGGACCGCGAGTTTCATCCCGCATCCGCGCCCGGAGATGGCGCTCGACACGGCCGGCGTCGAACGCGCGCTGGCGCGCGGCGAGACGCTGGTCGACGTGCGCGGCGCGGAACGATTCGCCGGCGTGACCGAGCCGCTCGATGCGGTCGCGGGCCACGTGCCGGGCGCGGTGAACCTGCCGTACATGCAGAACCTCGACTCGAGCGGGCGATTCCGCCCGCGCGACGAGCTCGGCGCGCTGTGGCGCGAGCGCACGGGCGCGGCCCCGGGCCGCGCGCCGATCTGCATGTGCGGATCGGGCGTCACGGCCTGCCAGGGATTGCTCGCACTCGAGGCTGCGGGGGTGCCGGGCGCGCGCCTCTACACCGGCTCATGGAGCGAGTGGATCCGGGACCCGGCGCGCCCCGTTGCGCGCGGCGCAACCTGATCTGCTATCGTGCGCGCCCTCTCCGCCCCGAACGGTAGCCTGCATTGGACAGCCTGACGCGAATGCCGGCGACTCCCCGCACGCCCTGGAGCGTCGAGGATTCCGCGCAGCTCTATGCGGTCGGCGCCTGGGGCACCGGCTATTTCGGCATCAACGCCTCGGGCCACGCGGTCGTCAGGCCCTCGCGCGACGGCGACCGCGAGATCGACCTCTACGAGGTTGTTCGCGAGCTCGAGGCGCGCGACCTCACCGCGCCGCTGGTCCTGCGCTTCTCCGACATCCTGCGCGACCGCCTGCAATCGCTGCACGACGCCTTCGCGGCGGCGATCGCGGAGAACGACTACAAGAACCGCTACGCCGCGGTATACCCCATCAAGGTGAACCAGCAGCGGCTCGTGGTCGAGGAGGTGTACCGCGGCAGCGCGGACCTCGGCTTCGGCCTCGAGGCCGGCAGCAAGCCGGAGCTCCTTGCCGTGATGGCCATGACGGGCGACGCGCCGCATCGGCTCATCGTCTGCAACGGCTTCAAGGACGACAGCTACATCGAGGCCGTGATCCTCGCCACCAAGCTCGGCCGCAACATCATCCCGGTGATCGAGAATTTCTCGGAGCTCGGCTACATCCTGCGGCACGCCGAGAAGTACCAGGTGCGCCCGAAGATCGGCGTGCGCGTGAAGCTCGCGGCCGAGGGTGCCGGAAGATGGCGTGAATCGGCAGGGGACCGCTCGAAGTTCGGCCTGTTCACGACCGAGATCCTCGAGCTCGTCGAGGTGCTCCGCTCGCACGGCATGCTCGACTGCCTGAAGCTCGTGCACTGCCATCCGGGCTCGCAGCTGCACGACATCCGCCGCGTCAAGGACGCAGTCAACGAGCTCGCCGTCGTATACGCGGAGCTCGCGCGGCTCGGCGCCGGCCTCGAGTACATTGACGTCGGCGGCGGCCTCGGCATCGACTACGACGGCTCGCGGACCAACTTCGAGTCGTCGGCGAACTATTCGCTCCGCGAGTACGCGAGCGATGTCGTGTACCGCGTCGGGAGCGTCTGCAACGCGCGCGGCATTCCGCACCCGGTCATCATCAGCGAGTCGGGCCGCGCAATCGCCGCGCACCACAGCGTGCTCGTATTCAACGCGCTCGGCGCCTCCAGCCTTGACCGCTTCAGCGTGCCCGAGCGCAGCGGCAGCGGCGCCTTGCCGCAGCCCATCGCGGACCTCTACGACGCTCACCAGACGGTGAGCGAGCGCCGGCTCGTCGAGTGCTGGCACGACGCGCAGCAGGCCCGCGAGCAGGCGCAGCAGATGTTCAGCATCGGCTACCTCACGATCGAGATGCGCAGCCTCGCCGAGCGGCTCTACTGGGCGACCTGCGCAAAGGTGCGCGACCTCACGCGCAAGCTCGCCAAGGTGCCGGAGGAGCTCGAGGACCTCGAGACCATCCTGTCCGACATCTATTTCTGCAACATGTCGGTGTTCCAGTCGCTGCCCGACAGCTGGGCGATCGACCAGCTGTTCCCAATCATGCCGCTGCACCGGCTCGACGAGCGCCCGACGCGCAGCGCCGTGTTCGCCGACATCACCTGCGACTCGGACGGGCAGATCGACCGCTTCGTGTCGCAGCGCGACGTCAAGCGCACGCTCGAGGTGCACGAGCTCGTCGCCGACCAGGGCTATTACCTCGGAGCCTTCCTGGTCGGCGCCTACCAGGAGACGCTCGGCGACCTCCACAACCTCTTCGGCGACACGCACGTCGTGCACATCCGCCTCGACGAGGCGCACGGCTGGTGGATCGAGGAGATCGTCAAGGGCGACACCGCGAGCACGGTGCTCGGCTACATGCAGTACAACCCGGGCGAGCTCTACCCGCGCTTCGAGCGCGACTGCGAGCGCGCCATGCGAGACGGCAGCATGTCGGTCGCCGAAGGGCAGGCGCTCAAGCGCTTCTACGAGTCTGAGCTCGCCGGCTATACCTACCTCGAACCCGATGGCGCCGCCTGAGGCGCAAGCAAGGAGCATTCGCATGAGCACCACGCGCCGCATGGCACGCACGATGATCACCGCCGCCGCCTGCCTCGCGGCCCTCCCGGCACTCGCCTCCGCGCCGCCGGTCACGGACGCGGCGACGCTTGCGACGCTCGACAAGGTGATTTCCGGAGACTGGCGCTCGCCCGATAACAAGGCGCGTGACACCTGGCGCCATCCGAAGGAGACGCTGCAGTTCTTCGGATTCCGGCAGGACATGACGGTGCTCGAGATCTGGCCGGGAGGCGGCGGCTGGTACACCGAGATACTCGCGCCGGCGCTGCGCGAGCATGGTCATTACATCGCGGCCGGCCAGGACCCGGCGTCGACCAGCCAGTACGTGCAGAACAACATCAAGAAGTTCTCCGGCAAGCTCGCCGCGCACCCGGGCCTCTACGACCGCGCGAAGGTCACCGCGCTGCAGGCGCCGAACGCGCTGAAGCCCGTGCCGGACGGGAGCGTCGACATGGTCGTCACGTTCCGGAACGTGCACAACTGGATGGGCGCGCAGGCCGCGGACGCCATGTTCAAGTCGATGTACGCCGCGCTGAAGCCGGGCGGCATCCTGGGCGTCGAGGAGCACCGCGCCAAGGAAAGCGCGCCCCAGGACCCGAAGGCGGAGTCCGGATACGTGCGCACCGACTACCTCGTCGCGCTCGCCGAGAAGGCGGGCTTCAAGCTGATCGGCCAGAGCGAGATCAACGCCAACCCGAAGGACACGGCGGACCACCCTAACGGCGTCTGGTCGCTGCCGCCAACCTTCCAGGGCGGCGACGTCGATCGCGACAAGTTCGCCGCGATCGGCGAGAGCGACCGGCAGACGCTGCGCTTCCGAAAGCCCGAGTAATCCCGGGAGGCGCGATCCGAGCCGTCTCCGCCACCCTCCTCGCCTGCGCGATCGCGCTCGCGCAGGCGGCGCGCGCCGACGAAACGGTGACGCTGCGCGTGATGACGTTCAACGTCTGGTACGGCGGCGAGCAGGTGAGCCTCGACAAGGTCGGCGCAGCGATCCGCGCCGCGGATCCGGACATCGTCGGCCTGCAGGAGGCCGACCGGAACCTCGAGCGCATCGCAGCTGCCGCCGGCATGCCCTACGTCGACCCGCGCCGGCGCCTCCTGTCGCGCTGGCCCATATTCGACTCGGGCGCGGGCGTCCGCACAGAGACCGGGCCCGCGCCCTATTCGACGACCGCACTCGACCGCGATGCGCTCCATGCCTGGGTGATGGTGCGCCCGGGCCAGGTCGTCGCAGTCTCGAATGTCCACCTCTCGAGCGGCGCGGCCCTCGGGGAGCTTCGCCGCGCAGAGACCGAGCCTCTGACGGCGCTCGGCCGCGTCGCGGCAAACGGCACGCCCGTGTTCCTGACCGGCGACTTCAATTCGACGTCCCACCTCGACAGCGGCGAGGACGGACCTTCCGTTTCGCGCATGCTCGCCGACGCGGGGCTGCGCGACAGCTACCGCGAAGCGCATCCCGATGCTGCTGCGAGCCCCGGCTTCACCTGGACGCCCGGAGCACCGCATCCGCTTGCGGACCACGAGAAACACCGGAGCCGCATCGACTACGTCTATTCGGCCGGGCGCGTGGAGACCGTTGCCTCGCTGGTCGTCGGCGAGGCAGGCGGCCCGAGCACCGACATCGCCATCGCCCCCTGGCCTTCCGACCATCGCGCGGTTGTCTCCACGTTTCGCGTCGTGCCCGAGCCCGCGCCGCCGCTCATCGTGGCGACTCCGCGGCTCGTGCCGCAGGACGAGCCCGTGCTGCTGCGGACCTGGGATCCCTCCGGACCGACTTGGACCGCAGTCATCGTGCGCCGCGGCGGCTCGCCGCGGGATGCGCTCACGGGCGTCCGCGGGATGCCGCACGACTACCAGCGGACGATCCCGCTCGCGACGCTCGGGCTCGAGCCCGGCGACTACGATGCCTTGCTCGTCGGCGACGACGGCGCGGTGCTGCGACGCAACGCGTTCACCATTGCCGCGCGCGGCGCGCGGCCGGAGATCGAGGCGATCGATGCGCGCGTGCGGCTCGGTACGCCGATCCGCGTGCGTTGGCGCGGTGCGCCCGGGGAACTGCGCGACTGGGTCGGCCTCTACCGCGCCGGCGAAACCGACGCCTCGAACTATCTCGGCTTCGTCTACACCGAGGCGGCTTTCGCGGGCGAGGCCAGCGTCGTGCCGGATCCGGGCAACCGGCGTCTCGATCCGGGTGAATACGAGCTTCGCCTCCTGCAGGACGAGTCCTATGTCGTGCTCGCGAAAGCCGGGGTAGCGCTCGTCCGATAGCCCCTGGACGCCATCCAGGCCGCGCCCGGCCTACGGGCACTATCATTATGTGAATGCTTTCGCGGATCGAAATCCGCGGCTGGGCTACCGTCTGCCGTGTCGGCGGGCCTCCCGCAGGGCGGTAACTCGATGGGCAACAAGGACAAATCGCAGAAGATCGGCGACAGCCTCAAGGAGATGTCGCATTACGCCGAGGAGCAGCGCCTCGGCCACGGCCGCATCGAGTTCGACGAGCTCGGCAACGCCATCTGGGTGCCGGCGAGCAACAAGACAGGCGACGAAGTCATGCGGCGCCTGCTCGACGATCCGACGCTCGCATTCAGCAACGACTACTCGACGAGCACCCACAAGCGCATCCAGCAGAACCCGCTCGGAATCAGGAAGGGCTACGACCCTTACGACAGCGGCCAGCTGGTCAAGAAGGAATGGAAGAAGAAGAAGGACCTGCGCAAGCTTTCCGAGTGGCTCAAGTCCCGCAAGCCGAAGGACGAATGAAGGGTTGACCCTCCAGGCCGGGACGCGCAGTCTCGGCCGCATGAGCCCCCTCACGCTGGTCGTCGGGAGCCGCAACTACAGCGCGTGGTCGTTGCGCGCGTGGATGGTCCTGCGCCATCTCGGGCTCGAGTTCACCGAACAGCAGATCCCCCTCGACACGCCGGAGTTCGAGTCGGAAATCGGGAAGTTCTCGCCGACGCGCCGCGTGCCGGTGCTCGTCCGCGGCGACCTCATCGTCTGGGAATCCATTGCCATCTGCGAGTACGCCTCCGAACTTGCGGGCGGCCGCGGATGGCCCGGGGAGCCTGGGCTTCGTGCCATCGCGCGCGCGCTGGCCTCCGAAATGCACGCCGGCTTCGGCGCGCTGCGAAACGCCTGCCCGATGAACGCCCGCGCGACGGGCCGGCGCGTTCCGATGACGCCGGCGCTTGCGCAGGACCTCCGGCGAGTCGATGCGATCTGGTCCGGCTGCCGCCGCGATCACGGCGAGCGCGGCCCCTGGCTGTTCGGCGACTTCAGCATCGCCGACGCGATGTTCGCGCCCGTGGCGCTGCGCGTCAGGACCTACGGGCTCCCGCTGTCCTCGCTAGCGACGCGCTACTACGACACGATGCTCGCCGATCCCCATCTCCTGGAATGGATCGCGGATTCCTGCCGCGATACGCAGGTCATACCGCACGATGAAGCCGGCGTCGGTGCCTAAGGCGAGTCCCGCCATGACCTGGGCCAGCGCGATCGGTCTCGGCGCGCGGCTCGAGTCGGCGATCGCCGAGGCGGCTGAACAGCTCGAGGGCGAGTCCGGCGGCACGTCCAGCGACCTCGCGATCGCGTTCGTCTCCGCGGCCTACGGCGCGGCGATCGACAAGCTGCCGCAGCTCCTGCGCCCGGTCATCGGTGACGGCCTCCTCATCGGCTGCAATGCCGGCGGCCTCATCGGCGGCGGCAGCGAGGAGGAAGACGAGCCGGGCATCGCCCTGCTCTGCGGCCGCATGCCCGAGGCCGCGCTCGCCTGCCAGCACCTCGAGCAGTCGACGCTGCCCGCCCTCACGGCGCCGCGCGAGAAATGGTGGCGCCTTTTTGACCTCGGCCCCGAGTCGGAACCGAGCTTCGTGGTGCTCGCGGACCCGACGACGCTCGACGCCGAAGCCTGCGCGCGCGGCATCGACCGCGCATTTCCTGGCTCCACGGTGATCGGCGGCCTCACAAGCGGAATGCTCGAGCCGGGCACCGCCCGGCTCCTGTCCGGCAGCGAAGTCCACCGGTCCGGCGGCACGCTGCTCGCGTTCTCCGGAAACGTCGTCATCGACCCGGTGCTGGCGCAGGGTTGCCGGCCGATCGGCGACCCCCTCTTCGTGACCGCCTGCGAGAACAACCTCGTCAGCGAGCTCGACGGGCGACGCCCGAAGGAAATCCTCACCGCACTCTTCGCCGAGCTCGGCGAGGAGGACCGCGCGCGCTTCGGGGACGCCCTCTGCATCGGGCTCGCCCTGCCCGGGCCGCGGCAGACGATCGGCGCCGGCGACTTCCTGATCCGGAACGTCCTCGGTCTCGATCCCGACAGCGGTGCGCTGTGGATCGGCGCGCGCGTCGTCCCGAATGCGATCGTCCAGTTCCACCTGCGCGACGGCAAATCCGCTTCCGACGAGCTCGAGGAGCGGCTATCCGCTTCCCTCGCGGGCCACGCGGCGCCGACCGCGGCGATCCTCTTCGCCTGCGTGGGGCGTGGCCGCAACATGTTCGGCGTGAGCGGCCACGATTCCGGCACGCTGCGGCGCATGGTCGACATCCCGGTGGCGGGCATGTTCAGCGCCGGCGAGATTGCGCCGGTGCAGGGCGCGACCTTCGTGCACGGCTACTCGAGCGTCTTCGGCCTCATCCGGCCAAGGACGGTCACCGTCGCCTGATAGAATCCCCGCGGACTTTCGGGGGACTTCGATGAAAGGCATCCTGCTGGCCGCGGGCCTCGCGGCTATATCCTTCATTGCATCGGCGGCGCCTCATGGCCTCACGGCCGCCGACCTCGTCGGCTTCGCGCGCCTGTCCGAGCCCGCGCTTTCGCCGGACGGCCGGCGTGTCATTTACACGCTGCGCGAGACCGACCTCGCCGCGGACCGCGGGCGCACGGACCTGTGGCTGCTCGACCTCGACGACGATTCGCAGCCGCGGCGGCTCACCAGCCATGAGGAAAACGACAGCTCGGCCGACTGGGAACCCGGCGGACAGGGCGCCTTCTTCCTCTCGTCGCGCAGCGGCACAGCCCAGGTGTGGCACCTCCCGCTCGGCGGCGGTGAGGCGATGCAGGTGACGCGACTGCCGCTCGACGTCGCGAGCTTCCGCGCCTCGCCTCGCGGCGACCGGCTCGTCGTCGCCATCGAGGTGTTCCCGGATTGCCGCGACCTCGCTTGCACGAAGAAACGGCTCGACGACCAGGGCGCAGTTAAGCAGCACGGCCAGGCCTACGACCGCCTGTTCGTGCGGCACTGGGACACGTGGGAGGACGGCCGCGTCTCCAAGCTTTTCTCGGTCGCCCTCGACGCCCAGCAGCGCGCACGCGGCGAGCCGGTGCCGCTGTCGGCGCAGGTCGATGGGGACGTCCCGTCGAAGCCGCAGGGCGGAAAGTCCGACTTTGCGTTCAGCCCCGACGGCGCGCAGGTCGTCTTCGCCGCCCGGACGCGCGGACGCATCGAGCCCATCTCGACGAATTTCGACGTGTGGCGCGTGCCGGCCGACGGAAGCGCGGCACCCGTCAACCTCACCTCCGACAACCCGGCCTGGGACGCGCAGCCCGCGTACTCGCCGGATGGAAAGCTGATCGCGCACCTCGCGATGGAGCGCCCGGGATTCGAGGCCGACCGTTTCCGCCTCGTCGTGCGCGACGCTGGTACCGGCTCGATCCGCTTCACGACGCGCGACTGGGACCGCTCGATCTCCTCGTTCCGCTTTTCGCCGGACGGCAAAGAGGTGTACGCGACGGCGGACGACATGGGCCAGCATCCCCTCTTCGCCATCGACATCTCGAGCGGCGCGCGCCGCAAGCTGACGGCGGCAGGCAGCGTCACCGAGTTCGACGCGGCGGGCGCACGCGTGGTCTACGCGCTGCAGACGCTCTCCGCCCCGGCCGACCTCTACGTGATCGACGGCCGCGGCCCGGCGCACCAAGTCACCGAAGTCAACAAGCCGCGCCTGGCGGACCTGCGATTCGGCGAGTACGAGCAGTTCAGCTTCGCGGGCGCTGGCGGCGAGACGGTCTACGGGTACGCGATGAAGCCCTGGAATTACGCGGCCGGCCAGCGCTACCCCGTCGCGTTCATCGTGCACGGCGGCCCGCAGTCGAGCTACGCGAACAACTGGAGCTATCGCTGGAATCCCGAGATCTTCGCCGGCGCGGGCTACGGCGTCGTGTTCATCGACTTCCACGGCTCGCAGGGCTACGGCCAGGCGTTCACCGACTCGATCAGCCGCGACTGGGGCGGCAAGCCGCTCGAGGACCTTCAGAAAGGGCTCGCGGCGGCAACGGAAAAATTTTCATGGCTCGACGGCGGCCGCGCCTGCGCGCTCGGCGGATCTTACGGCGGCTACATGATGAACTGGATCGCGGGCAACTGGCCCGACCGGTTCCGCTGCCTCGTGAACCACGCGGGCCTCTTCGACCACCGCTCGATGTACTACACGACCGAAGAGCTTTGGTTCCCGGAGTGGGACCACGGCGGGCCGTACTACGAGAATCCCGATGGGCACGAGAAATCGAACCCGGCGAACTTCGTGAAGGCCTGGAAGACGCCGATGCTCGTGATCCACGGCGCGCTCGACTATCGCGTGCCGTACACCCAGGGCCTTGCGACCTTCACGGCACTGCAGCGGCGTGGCATCGAGAGCCGATTCCTCTTCTTCCCGGACGAGAACCACTGGATTTTGAAGCCCGCGAACAGCCAGCAGTGGCACGACGAAGTCCTCAAGTGGCTCGACGCGCACCTGAAGAAGTAGTCGACGTGCAACGGAGACGCGGGGGACGGTCGCCTTTGCGCGCTTTGGCGCAAAGGGGACTGTCCCCTCCTCGTCAGTCTTCGCGCCACTCCGCGCGATAGCCGCGGCCGAGCGCGATCAGCTTCTGCAGGAGCTCCGCGTACGCGACGCCGTCGTGCAACGCCGCGTCGGCGAAATCTTCCTCGCGCTCGAGGTTCGGGTTCGCGTTCGCCTCGAGGACGAACGGCACGCCATCCTCGCCGACGCGAAAGTCGATGCGGGCATAGCCGGTCATGTGCAGCGCGCGGTAGATGCGCCGCGCGAGCCGGTCCACGCGCTCCGCGAGGCCGGCCGGAAGGCCTTCAGCTTTCCCGCTCGTGATGCCATGCCGCTTCTGGTAAGCCCGGTCCCACTTTGCCTTGCGCGTCGCGATTGCCGCGCGGCCCGGCTTCAGCTCGCCGAAGATGAACTCCCAGGGCGTGAGCGTCCGGATGCGCTCGTTGCCGAGCACGCCGACGTAGAGCTCGCGTCCCGCCACGTACTCCTCGACGAGCGCATCCGACTGCGTGTGCTCGTGGATAAACTCGATGCGCTCCCGGAGCCGCGGCGCGTCCTCGACGATCGAGGCCTGCGAGATGCCGAGCGAGGCGTCCTCGGTCGCTGACTTCACGAACAGCGGATAGCGCAGCGCCCGCGGGATCCTGAGCGCGCCGCCGCGGCGGAACACGGCGAAGTGCGGCGTCGGAATCCGGTGGTAGGCGAGGATCTGCTTCGAGAGCACCTTGTCGCGCGAGAGCATCATCCCGCGCGGGTTGCAGCCGGTGTAGGCCTGGCGAAGCAGCTCGAGGTAGGCGACGACATGCTGGTCGTAGGTCACGATGCCGCCGAACTCTTCGAGCAGGTTGAAGCAGACCTGCGGCTGCCAGTCCTGGATGACGGCGCGAAGCTCCGTGAGGCTGTCTCCTATCCCGACCGGCCGGACTTCGTGGCCGCAAGCCCGCAGGCAGCTCACGACGTCGAATTCCGTGCGCAGCTCCGCTGCCGCCTCTTCGCCGACGCCGTCGAGCGTTTCCGGCGGCACCAGCGTCTCGTGGACGAGGACGAGAATCCGGAGCCTACGCATCGCGGGTCAGGCCGCGCGCACGCCGGGCGCGGCGTCGAACAGCCGGTCCGCGAGCGACTCGATTTCCGCCGCCCGGGCAAGGCCGGCCCGCACGCCGGTGGACAGAGATGCGGCGCCGTAGTAGGCACCCGCGAGCTGGCCGACAATCGCGGCCGCGACCTGCGCGTCGCCCGGGCGCGAAGCCGCCGCGTCGAGGCATTGCGCGAGATCGCCGCCCTCCTCGAAGGCCGCGAGCGCGGACTCGAGCGCCGCGACCGCTGCGAACTTGCCGCGCAGGAGCTTGCGAGGCCTGCGCCCGCGCCAGGCGCCGCCGGCGAGCTCGCGGAGCGGCGGCCGCAGGCTCTCCGTATTCCATTCGTCCGGCGCGGGGCTGAAATTCGCGGCGAGGAGCGCCGCTTTGTCGCGGCCCGCGAGCGCGCCCGCGATCAGCGCGGCGAGGAAGCGCACGGCGTCGAGGGTGAGCGGTGCCTGGTGCGTGACTCGCGCACAGTTGGCCGCGGCCTCGATCGCCTCGCGCGGCGAGGACCGGTACCACGCGACCGCGGGACCGATGCGCGCGAGTGGCTCCGCATCGGCGTGCGCGGGATCGTGCGATCCCGCGTACGGATTCCCGCTCCACTGCGACGCGGCGAGCGCACGGCTCGTCGAGGCACTGATCCCGACGCAGCTGCCGGTGCTCGACCAGAGCCCCTCTTGCTGCCACTCGCGGTAGCGCGCGGCCTGGTCGGCCCCGTCCGCACCGCCCTGCGTCGCAAAGCTGTCCGCCAGGCAGAGCGCCATGGCCGTCTTGTCGGACCAGGCGCCGGCAGGCAGGCCGAGCAGCGCGTGGCCGATCGCGTCCCCGGCCGCGAGCCCGAGCAGCATCCCGCGCACGCGGTCGCGCGCGTCGCCGGACGCCGGCGACGCCGCGGCGGCAGACTTCGGCGCCGGCGCGGGGGACTTCGCGCGAGCCGGCGCCGCGGATGCCTTGGCTGCAGGCCGCTTCCAGCGCCTTACGTAATCCGCCTGCTCGTCGGTCTCGGGCACCTTCGGCCATGCGCGCGAGCGCGCGTTGTCGCGCCAGCGCCGGTTCAGGCGCTCGAGTGCCGTGACGCCGCCGCCGGCGCGGCTCGCAAGCCAGCAGCCGGCGACGAGGTTGGTGCGCCCGATTCCAGCCCGGCAGTGCAGGTAGATCGAGCGGCCCTCCGCGAGAGCGCGGTCGAGCGCGTCGAGGATCTCCTGCATTCGCGCCTCGGACTCCGGCACGCCGTGGTCGCGGATGGTCTGCCGGAGGTAGGTGATCGCACGGCTGGTCTTCAGCGCCGCGAGCGTCGGCTCGTACGACTGGGATTCAGCCGGGTCGGTCAGGTCGATGAAGCAGTCGATGCCTGCGTCGACGAGGCGGCGCAGGCGTTTCTTCGTCGCGGCCGCGTCCGCGCCGGCGGGATGCTCGCCGGCGAGCAGGCGCTCCGGCTCGATCCAATGGCTGTTCGGCAGCGGCGATTTCGCCACTAAGCGGACTCTCCGGTCGGCGCGCGCTCGAGGCCGGCGAAGTCGAATGCGGCGGGATCGGCGAGGTGCGAGGCCTCGACGTTGCAGAGGGCGTTGAAGATCGACTCGACGCGGCCCGGACTCTCGCGCTCCCAGTCCGCCAGCATGCGGGCGATGGCGTCGCGCTGCAGGTTCGGCTGCGAGCCGCAGAGCATGCAGGGGATGATCGGGAAGCCGCGAGCGCGCGCGTAGCGCGCGATCTCGCGCTCCGGCACGTAGCAGAGCGGGCGGATCACGACATTTGCGCCGTCGTCGGACAGGAGCTTCGGCGGCATGGCCTTCAGCCTGCCGCCGTGGAACAGGTTGAGGAACAGCGTCTCGACGAGGTCGTCGCGGTGGTGGCCGAGCGCAATGCGCGTGAAGCCCTGCTCGCGCGCGTGGCGGTAGAGCGCGCCGCGGCGCAGCCGGCTGCAGAGGCCGCATTGCGTCCGGCCCTCCGGGATTACGCGGCGCACGACCGAATAGGTGTCCTGCTCGATCACGTGGAACGGCACGCCGAGCGACGCGAGGTATTCGGGCAGCACGCGGGCGGGAAATCCGGGCTGCTTCTGGTCGAGATTGACGGCAGCGAGCTCGAAGGAAACGGGCGCCGCGCGCTGCAGCGAAAGCAGCATGTCGAGCAGCGTGTACGAGTCCTTGCCGCCGGACAGGCAGACCATCACGCGGTCACCCTCCCCGATCATGCGGAAGTCGGCGAGCGCCTTGCCGACGAGGCCGCGAATGCGCGCCGAAAGGCGCCGGAAGCTCGAGGAATATTCGGTGGCCGCCGGGATCATGGCCACATTCTAAGATTCGGCGAGGTACTTGCGCTCCAGGTACCGGAGGAAGGGCGCCGCGGACAAGGGCCGCCCGGTGGCGTGCTGCACGAGCTGCGGCACGCCGAGGCTCGCGCCCATCGCGTGCACGCGCTCCCGCAGCCAAGTGAGCAGCGTGCCGAACTGCCCCGCCGCGATCTCCGCCTCGACGCCCGGCTGCTGCTCGCGGATGGTCTCCCAGAGCTGGCCGGCGATCACCGCGCCGACTCCGTACGACGGGAAGTGGCCGAAAGAGCCGATCGCCCAGTGGATGTCCTGCAGGCAGCCTTCGACGTCGTTCGCCGGGACGAGCCCGAGGCGGTCGGAGGACAGCGCGTTCCAGGCGTCCCGCAGTTCCTTCACGGCGAGCTCGCCGGACAGCAGTCGGCGCTCCAGTTCGTAGCGCATCCAGATGTGTGTCTGGTACGTGAGCTCGTCCGCGTCCGTGCGGCTGGTGCCGCGCGCGACGCGGTTCAGGTGGCGGTAGAGGTTCTCCTCGGTCCACTCCGGGCTCGCGGCGCCGTAGTGCTTTTCGAGCAGCGGGCGGAGGAACGTAACGAAGGCGCGGCTGCGGCCGACCATGAACTCGAGCAGCAGCGACTGGCTCTCCTCGATCGCCATGCCGCGGTCCTGGCCGACCGGTTGGTCTACCCACTCCGACGGCAGGCCGAGGTCGTAGAGCGCCTGGCCGGTTTCATGCAGCGCGCCGAGCAGACCCTGGAAGGCGTCCTTCAGCACGAAGCGCGTCGAGACGCGGATGTCGCCGGGCACGCCCTCGGTGAAGGGGTGATCGCTCTCGTCGAAGCGGCCGCGTTCGAACGGAAACCCGAGCGCCTTCATGACGTCGACGCAGATGTTCCGCTGCCGGCTCACCGAAAAGCGGCCCTCGATCGGGATCGCGGGCGACGCGGCCTGGAGCTCGATCGCCTCGGTCACGAGCCCGGGCAGACGCTGCGTCAGCGGCGTGAAGATCGCCTCGATGTCGCGGGACAAGAGGCCCGGCGTGAACTCGTCGGCGAGCGCGTCCCAGGGGTCGAGCGAGAATCGCTGGCCGAGCAGCTCGGCCTTGCTGCGCACGAGCTTCACCGTCTCCTCGAGCTGCGGCGCGAGCACGTTGAAGTCGTTCGCCTCGCGCGCTTCGCGCCAGCGGGCCTCGGCGCGGGCAAATGCCTTCGCCATGCGCGCGATCAGCGACTGCGGCGTCGCGATGGCGTGGTCGTGGAGCCGGCGCATCTCGCGCAGGTTCGCCGCCTGCCAGCCGGCGAGCGACTGGGCGTTCGCGTCCGCACGGTCGAGCAGGCGCGAGATACGCGGCGAGACGAGGAGCGTGTGCGACTCGATCTCGAGCGCCGCGAGCTGGTCGCCGCGCACGTCCGCGCTTGCGCGCGGCATGGTGACCGCGGCATCCCAGCGAAGGACGGCGAGCACTCCCCGGAAGGCATGGAGCCTGCGGAATTCCTGCTCGAGCTGCTGATACGGGGTCGCCGTCGCCAAAGCGCCGCTCCTCTAGCCGCCAATTCGACGGCGGGCCCAAGCCGGTGGGTCCCCGGCAGGCGCCGGGACCGGCAAGCAGGGCCCCGTGGATGGATCCCCGCAGCGGCTGCGGGGCCAGGTCGTCGGGTATCGATTCTATCAGCGCGGGGCTCACCGGGCCGGCAGCGTCGGTAAAAACCCGTTATTTTTCAGATTGTTGTGCCTGCCGGCTCAGCTTGACACCGGGAGCCCCGCGCCCGCGAGTCAGGAGCGTCCGGCTGCCTCCGGCGTCTCGCCCTCGAGCCGGTCGATCTCCTTCGAAAGCGCCTCCGGGGAACCGGTATACGGCGCGAGGAGCGCATAAAAGGAAGGCACGACGTAGAGCGAGAGCACCGTCGAGAAGGCGACGCCGAAGATCACGACCACGCCGATCGCGGAGCGGCTGGCGGACCCCGGCCCTCCGGACAGGACGAGCGGCACCGCCCCGGCCACAGTCGCGATCGAGGTCATGAGGATCGGTCGCAGCCGCACGCCTGCCGCCTCGACGATGGCGTCGCGCACGGAGCGCCCCTCGTCGCGCAGCTTGTTGGCGAAGTCGACGATCAGGATGCCGTTCTTCGCCGCGAGTCCGACCAGCATCACGATGCCGATCTGGCTGAAGAGGTTCAGCGTCTTGCCCGACACCAGGAGCCCCAGCAGCGCGCCGGTCACCGCGAGCGGGACGGTCAGCATGATCACGAACGGGTGCACGAAGCTCTCGAACTGCGCGGCGAGCACGAGGTAGACAATGAGCAGCGCCATCGTGAACGTGAAGAGCACCGCGCCGCCCGCGTTCACGAACTCGCGCGACTGGCCCTTGTAGTCGATCTGCGCGATCTCCGGAAGCTCCTCGGCGGCGGTCTTGCGCATCCAGTCGATCGCCTCGCCGAGCGTGTAGCCGGAGGCGAGGCTCGCAGAGATCGTGATCGCGCGCAGCCGGTTGAAGCGGTTGAGCGTGCCGGGCTCGGCCACCTCGGTGAGCGTCACGAGCGAGGACAGCGGGATGAGCTCCCCGCTCCGCGCCGACCGCACGTAGAGGTTCTCGAGGTTGGAGGGCGCCGAGCGGCTCTCGGGGCGCGCCTGAAGCACGACGTCGTACTCCTCCCCGTTCTCGACGAAGGTCGTGACGCGCCGGGACCCCATCATCGTCTCGAGCGTCGTGCCGATCTCTTCGGTCGAGACGCCGAGGTCCGCCGCCCGCTCGAAGTTGATCTCGACACGCAGCTGCGGCCTCGTCTCCTTGTAGTCGGATTCCACATCGAGGATGCCCGGGTTCTCCGCCATGCGCGCGAGCATGCGGTCGCGCCAGCCGGCGATCTCCTGGTAGTCCGGCCCGCCCAGCACGATCTGCAGCGGCCGGCTGTTGCTGCGCAGGAGGCCCGTGCGTACGAACGGCGTCGCCCGCACGGTCGGTATCGCCGCGAGCTGGCTGCGGAGGGAATCGACGACCTGCGAGGTCGTCACGTCGCGATGATTCCAGTCCTGCAGGAAGATGATCGCCTGGCCCGAGTTCATGTCCTCGCTCGCGCCGAAGAAGCCCGGCACCCGCGTGTTGACGCGCTGGATCGGCTTGTCGGGCCCGGTCAGCGGCACGAGCAGCTGCTCGACCTTCTTGATCTGGGCGACCGTGTAGTCGTAGCCCGCGCCTTCCGGCGCTTCCACGGTGATGAAGAAGGCCCCGCGGTCCTCGCCCGGCGCCAGCTCCTTCGGCACGAAGCTGAACAGCAGGAAGCTGAGGAGCGCGCTGCCGAGCAGGATCGCGCCGAATATGACCGGCCGGCCGATGGTCGCGGCCACCTGGCGGCGATAGGCGGCCGAAAGCCGTGTCAGCTGCGCGTGGATCCACGCATTGAGGCCTCGCGGTTCGGTGTGCGGGCGGATCAGCTTGGAGGACATCATCGGCGTGAGCGACAGCGCGACGAAGCAGGAGATCGCGACCGCCGCCGCCAGGGCGACCGCGAGCTCGCGGAAGAGGCGGCCCGTGTTGCCCTCCATGAATCCGACCGGCAGGAACACGGCGACCAGCACGATCGTCGTCGCGATCACGGCGAACCCGACCTGCGCGGTGCCGCGCCTCGCGGCGACGAGTGGCGGCTCGCCCGCGTCCGCGCGCCGCTGGATGTTCTCGACGACGACGATCGCGTCGTCCACGACGAGGCCGATGCACAGCACGATCGCGAGCAGCGTCAGGAGGTTGATCGTGAAGCCGAACGCCCAGAGCGCGGCGAAGGCCGTCACGAGGCAGACCGGAATCGTGACCGCGGGTATCAGCGCCGAGCGCGCGCTGCCGAGGAACAGGTAAATCACGACGATCACGAGCGCGATCGCCTCGAACAGCGTCTCGAAGACGCGCTCGACCGCAGCGTCGATGAACACCGTCGAATCGAAGGCGACGAAGATGCGGGTGCCCTCCGGCAGGCTCTTCTGGATCTCCTCCGCCGTCTTGCGTGCCGCGCGCGCGACGTCGAGGCTGTTCGCCGTCGAGGTCTTGACGATTCCGAGCCCGACGTTCTCGACGCCGTTGCTGCGGAAATAGGCGCGGCGCTCCTCGGAGGCGCGCTCGACGCGGGCGACGTCGCCGAGCCGCACGAGGTAGCCTTCCGCGCCCTTGGCGAGCGTCAGCTTCGCGAAGTCCGCCGGGTCGCGGTAGCCGCGCTGGACGCGCAGCGTGAAGTCGCGCTCCGAGGACTCGATCGAGCCCGCGGGTAGCTCGACGTTCTCGCGCTCGAGCGCATCCTCGACGTCGGCGACCGTGAGCCCGCGCGCCGCGAGCGCCGCGCTGTCGAGCCAGACACGCATGGCGTAGCGCTGCCCGCCGGCGACGCGCACCCGCGAGACGCCGTCGAGCGACGAGAGCCGGTCCACGACGTAGCGGTCCGCGTAATCCGTGAGCTCGAGCGTGTCCATCCGCGTCGAGCTCATGTTGAGCCAGAGGATCACGTCGGCGTCCGACTCCGCCTTCTCGATCTCGGGCGGGTCCGCCTCCTCCGGCATGCGGTCCACGACGCGGCTCACGGCGTCGCGCACGTCGTTCGCGGCCGCCTCGATGTCGCGGCCGATCGAGAACTCGATGCTGATGCTGCCCTCGCCGTTGCTGCTCTGGGACTCGATTGTCTCCACGCCCTCGATTCCCGAGAGCGCGTCCTCAAGCACCTGCGTGATGCGCGTTTCCACGACGGCCGCCGAGGCGCCCGGGTACTCGACGAATACGGAGACGATCGGCGGGTCGATGGCGGGGAGCTCGCGCAGCGTCAGGCGGGTGTAGGCAATCACGCCGAGCACCACGAGCAGGAGGGAGAGGACCGTCGCGAAGACTGGCCGCCGGATCGACAGGTCGGAGAGGACCACGCTACTTTCCGGCGGCCGCCGGCGCCGCCGCAGCGACGCGGGCGCCGTCGCGCAGCTTGACCGCGCCCTCGGTCACGATCGTGTCGCCGGCCGCGATCCCGGACGCGATCTCCACCTCGCCGCGGCGGCGCGCACCGAGAGCGACCTTCACCCGGCTCGCGGTCTGGTCCGCGGCGACGCGGTAGATGAACGCGTCGGTGCCCACCTGAATCACGGCGATCTCGGGCACGACGATCGCGATGCGCGGCGCCTGGTAGAGCCGCACCGACAGCAGCATGCCGGGCCGCAGCGACCGGTCGGGATTTGGCACTTCGGCGCGCACGGTGACCGAGCGCGTCACGGGATCGACGCGCGAGTCGACGCTCGCGACCTTGCCGGCGAAGTCGCGGTCCGGGTAGGTGTCGCTGTGCGCCGCGACGTCCTGGCCCTTCGACAGGATCGCGAGGAAGCGCTCGGGCACGCTGAAGTCGAGCTTGATGACGGAGATGTCGTCCAGCGTCGCGATCGGCGTGCCGGGCGTGACGAGCGAGCCGGGGCTGACGCGGCGCAGGCCCAGGATGCCGTCGAAGGGGGCGGTGATCACACGGTCGGAAAGCGACGCACGCACGACGTCCATGCGCGCTTTCGCGGCGTCGCGCGTCGAGCGCTGCGTGTCGAGCTGGCTTGCTGAGATGAGCTGCTTCTGCGCCAGCTCCTGCCCGCGCGCGAGCTGGCGCTCGGCTTCCTGGTAGGCGGCGCGCGCCTCCTCGAGGCCGGCGAGCTGCGCGCCGCTCGAGAGGTCGACGATCACGTCGCCCGCGCGCACGACGTCGCCGCTGTCGAAGCCGACCTTGCGCACGGTCTCGCTGACCTTCGCCGTCAGCGTGACCGACTCGTTCGCGCGCGCGGTGCCGAGCGCCTCGATCGTGTCGCGCCACTCGGCCGGCGCGACCTTCGACATGACGACGATGGTCGCAGGCGGCGCTTCGCTCGCCGCCGGTCCTTCTCCTTTGCAGCCCGCGATGAGGCACCCTGCACCGACGGCCGCGGCCGCGCCGCAAATGCGAAAAATCGACACTACCCGCGATTCGCTCATGCAGCCGATCATGCTACCCGATGCCCGTGACTGCCGTGCGTCAGCGGTCCTGCAGCCATTCGGCGATGGTTCGCGGGACGAGTTCCTGCGCGCCGCGGCTCACGTAGATGCCGATGTGCCCGCCGTCAAACTCGAAGGCGGTGTAGTCGCGGCTGCCGGTAAGGCCTGCCAGGGCACGCGAGGCCGACGGGGGCACGAGATGGTCCTGCGTGGCGTAGATATTGAGGATCGGGCAGGCGATCGCGCGCGGGTCGACCTTGCGGCCGCCGATCTCGAGCCCGCCGCGCACGAGCCGGTTCTCGCGGAAGAAGCCGCGGATGAACTCGCGGAACGCGGTGCCGGCCTGGTCCGGGCTGTCGTGGATCCAACGCTCCATCCGCAGGAAGTTCTCGAGCGCGTCGCGGTCGTCCGCGATGTCGGCGAGCGCCGCGTACTTGCGCACCGTGAGCCGGAGCGGCATCAGCGCGACGAACGCCGCGTTCAGCAACGCGCCCGGCACATTGCCGAGCACCTCGACCATGCGGTTCGCATCGAGTTTCTGCGCCCACTTCGAAAGCAGGTTCTCCGCGGTCTGGAAGTCGACGGGCGTCACCATCGTGACGAGGTTGCGCACGCGCTCCGGGTGCAGCGCCGCATGGCAGATCGAGAGCGTGCCGCCCTGGCAGACCCCGAGGAGGTTGACGGACGGCTTACCGCAGCTCGCACGCACATGGTCGATGCAGGCGCCGAGATGGCGGTTCACGTAATCGTCGAGCGAAAGGCCGCTGTCCTCGCGCGCCGGGCAGCCCCAGTCGACGAGCCAGACGTCCAGGCCGCGCGCGAGCAGGCCGCCGATGAGCGAACGGCCCGGCTGCAGGTCCAGCATGTACGGGCGGTTGACGAGCGCGTAGCAGATGACGAGCGGTGCCATTCCCGCGGACGGCGCGGCAGGCCGGTAGCGCCACAGCACCGTCTTGTCGATTCGGAACGCCGCGGCCCGCGGCGAGCAGCCCTCGCTCGCGACATCGAGCGTCGCGAGCTCGCGTGCCGCCTGCACCATGCGCCGGGAGAACTCGGCCATCTCTTCCGCCGCGCGCGCGGGGTCGAGCGCCAGCCGCGTCATCGCGGCGCGGCCATGGCTGCAAGCTCGACGTGTGCCGCAAGCAGTTCTGCCTGCGCCTCGGCGAAATCCTCGCGGTGCGCCGCCGCCGCCCAGGCGGCTTCGCCGCATTCGATCCAGAGCGCGTGCAGCTCGCGCAGACTGGTGATCGGGGGAGCGGATGGCCCGCTCGCCGACAGCGCCGCGATGAGCCGCCGGCCGGCATCCGTCGCGATGGCGAGCGCAAGCCGCGCGTACCGCTCCTGGGCCTGCTGCATTCGAAGCCATGCAGATCCGCCCGCCTCGCCTTCCGGCACCGCGACGTCGAGACCTGGCGGCGTGAAAAGCCTCTGATATTGCGCAACGAGCGGCGCGGACATCGCCGCGAGTGTCGCCAGGTCGGGCTTCGCGGGCGCAAAGGCCGCCGCGGCAAGTCCCGCGTAGTCGGCGGCGTAATCCGAGAGGCGTCGCTGCGCGGCCGCCAGGGGACCGTGGGTGGACGCAGCTTCGGTCGCCGCCAGGCGCGCGAACTCGCGTTGCGCCTCCTGCCAGGCCTGCAGCCAGGGCGGATCGGCAGGCGACATCGTTAGCAGCCGTGGCCGACGCGCGCGAGCGTGCATTGCAAAATGACGAGCACCCGGTTTGGCAGGTGATCAATCATCTGATTTGCTCATAACACATTGTTTTAACTGACATTACCACTCGACTAGGCAGCGCTGATGCGCGCGCTTCAAGCTCCTGTTGCACTGCAACAGAACCTTCGCTACAATGCCCCCATTCGCGGACAGCACTTTTCGAATTCAAGGATGCCAGAAATGACCAACCCGACCTTCGATTTCAACGCTTTCATGGATGCCGGCAAGAAGGCCTTCGCCCCGGCGATCAAGCTGAACGAGCTTTCGGCGGCCGCTTTCGAGCGCATCGCGCGCCAGCAGTACGCCTTCGCGGGCGAGGTGCTCGAGTTCTCGCTGCAGCAGCTGCAGCTGGTCAGCACCGTGCGCGATTTCAACGACCTGACCTCGCGCCAGATCGAGCTGTCGACGCAGTTCGCCGAGCGCGCGACGCAGCGTTCGCAGGACCTGATCAAGCTCGGCACCGAGCACCAGGCCCAGCTGACGAAGCTGTTCGACCAGACCGTTTCCGAGTCCGTGAAGGGCGCCAAGAAAGCCGCCTGACCGGATTCAATCCTCCCCCCTCGGGACGGCGTGCCTTCAGGCCGCCGTCCTTTTTTTTGCCTCCAAGTCTCGGAATATGTTGATGCCGCAGTGCGTCAACGCACTGCGGCACGATCCGGTAGACTGGCCGCCATGGGCAAGGAACGGCTGATCAAGAAGTACGCCAACCGGCGGCTTTACGACGCCTCGATCAGCAAGCACGTCACGCTAGAGGACATCCGCGACCTCATCGTGCGGGGCGAGAAAATCAAGGTCGTCGAGGACAAGACGGGCGAGGACATCACCCGCCTGATCCTGCTCCAGGTCATCGCGGAGCAGGAACAGTTCGGCAAGCCGATCCTGAGCACCCAGCTCCTCGAGTCGATCATCCGTTACTACGGCGGACCGATGCAGGATTTCATGGCCGGTTACCTCGAGCAGAGCGTCGCCGCCTTCATGCGCCAGCAGGAGTCCGTCCAGCAGCAGATCTCGAAGATGCTCTCGAATGCCCCGCCGCCGATGAACGCGATGGCGGAGATCACGCGCCAAAACATGGAAATGTGGAACCGGATGCAGGAAGGGATGCTCGCGTTCATGGGTGGTACGCGGCCGGCAGGCAACTCCCACGCGCCGAAATCAGAGCCGGAAGCGGAAGAGCCGGAAGAAGCCCCCGCACCGAAGTCGAAGAGCGTCTAGCTCACCCGCCAAGCCGTACGCAAAATCGTTGTTGTTTCGGAGCAACAACGGTCGACAAATTGCGGGCGTCAGGGGTATCTTAAAAACTAATGGCCTGACTCCAGGCGTTGGGGGATTACTGATGAACAGGAAGTTGGCGGCCGCGATCGGCAGCGTGTTGGCTTGCTCGGCGTATTCCACCGTTGCGACGGCGCAGCAGACACCAGCCGCCGGCTCGCAGGAAGCTCCGACCGAGCTCGAAATGGTCACCGTCACGGGCTCGCTGATCCCGCAGATCCAGCGCGAGACGGCGTCGCCTGTCGTCGCGATCACCTCGGAAGATATGGAGCGGCAGGGGTACCAGAACATCACCGAAGTGCTGCGCGCGCAGCCGCTCGCGACCGGCGCCGTGCAGGACAACCAGTTCTCCGGCGGGTTCACGCCGGGCGCGACGACCATCAGCCTGCTGGGACTCGAGCCCGGCTTCACGCTGATCCTGCTCGACGGACGCCCGATGGCCGATTACCCGCTGCTCTACAACGGCCAGGCGAACTTTACCGACCTCTCGAACATTCCGACCGCGATGATCGAGCGCATCGACGTGCTGCCGGGCAACCAGTCGGCGATCTACGGATCCGCTGCGGTCGCCGGCGTCGTCAACATCATCCTCAAGAAGCATCTCGAGGGCGTCGAACTCGCGGCGCGCGTCGGCGGCTACGAGGAAGGAGGCGGCGACAACGCACGTTTCGAACTGACGGGCGGCATGAGTCGCGACAATTTTGACGTGACGTACGGCCTGCAGTATTCCAAGCAAAAGGCGATCTGGGGCACGCAGCGCAAGGAATTCGATTCGCACGCCGACGATCCGAATCCGGCCCTGCATTTCGGTTCGCGTACGTTCCTGAACTTCTATTTCGACCTGAACACCGGTCTTCCGACTTACCAGACCCCCAGCCAGGCCGACTGCGATGCGGTCCGCGACAATTTCGGGGGCACGACCCGTCGCGATTTCCGCCCGGGTCGCGGCACCTTCTGCGGCAGCCTGACGGAGGCCGGATATGGAACGTTCCTCAACGAGCAGGACGGCATTAGCGGCTATGTGAACGCCAACTGGAAGCTCGGGGAGAACGCCGAGCTCTACGCGGTTGCGCTCCTTTCGGACAGCCACGTGGAGTCCAACGGCGGCACTCGTTTCTGGGTGCCGGACGTCAACGGCATCGGCAGTAACTACATCTTCGACGACACGCGGGCGCAGCCTTTCCGGTCGTTCCAGCACATTTTCTCGCCCGAAGAGACGGGTGGGCGCAACAAGAACAACGACATCAACGATAACCAGTCGTACAACATCGCGCTCGGCGTGCACGGCGCATTCGGCGAGTCAACGTGGGAGTACGACACCTACTACGCACGTTCGCAGTACGAGCTCAAGGACCGCCAGAACTGGCCTCTGACCGCGGAAATCGAAGATTTCTTCCGCGACCAGTTCCTCGGCCCGCAGCTCGGGACGGCGTTCGGCGTTTACCCGATCTATCACCCCAATTACGACGCGTTCTACACGTCCGTGACGCCGGAGCAGTACGACAGCTTCATCAGCAAGATCAAGACCGACTCGGAGACCTGGACGCACAGCCTCAACTTCCGCCTGACGAACACGGACCTGTTCGAGATGCCCGCCGGGCCGGTCGGGTTCGCGGCGCTCGCGCAGGTCGGCAAGCAGTCCTGGGACAACCCGACCGATCCGCGCGTGATTGCGGGCGATTTCTGGGGCCTCACCGGCACGCAGGGCGCCGGCGAGCGAGAGAACTGGGCGACGGCGGTCGAGTTCCGCGTGCCATTGGCCAGCATGCTGACGGCCAACCTGTCCGCCCGGTACGACGACTACAAGAATGTCGACGCCGGCAGCGATTCGCGCACGACGTACAAGGCCGGGCTGGAATTCAGGCCGGTCGACTCGTGGCTCTTCCGCGCGAGCTATGCCACTGCCTTCCGCGCGCCAGACATGGCGTACGTCTTCGCAGGCGCAAGCGGGTTCTTCACGACCGTCATCGACTACTTCCGTTGCGAGGAGCTCGGGCAGCCTCTCGACACTTGCGCTTTCGCAAACAGCAACATCCAGGGCAGCCGGAGCGGCAATCCGGACCTGAAGTCGATCACGGCCGATTCGTTCGGCTTCGGCGTCGTCTGGTCGCCGACCAACGATATCCAGGCCCGCCTCGACTACTACGACATCAAGATCGACAACGAGGTCAGCGACCTGGACATCGACCGGATCCTGAGAGAAGAGAACGAATGCCGCCAGGGCCGCCTCGACATCACCTCGCCGACCTGCGTCCAGGCGCTGTCGCATGTCGACCGCGGTGCCCCGACGGATCCCAATCCGAATGCGCTGCATTCGGTGTCGATCAACCCGATCAACATTTCCAAGGAAAGCGTCTCCGGCATCGTGGCCGGGCTCACGTACCAGTTCCCCGAGAGCCGCGCCGGCAATTTCCAGGTCAACCTGGACTACAACCGGACGCTCGACCACGAGTACACGCAGTTCCCCGGCGACCAGCCGATTGACCTCCTGAACGAGGGCTTCTATTCGACCGAGTTCGCGTCCGTGGTGACGGCCGACCTCATCTGGGGGATCGGCAAGTTCACCACGACGGTGCACGGCACCCGCTACGGGTCGACGCCAAACTTTGCCGAGCAGCAGGGCCAGGGCCCGATCAACGGAGTCGAGCCGGGCGACATCGATCCGTACCTGCTCTTCAACCTGAACGTCAACTATCAGCTGACCGACAACAGCTCCGTCGCGCTGACGCTGAACAACGCCCTGGACGAAGGGCCGCCGAAGGACAAGAGTTTCTCCGGCGTGGTTGCGTACCCGTACTACAACATTTTCAACTACAACGGCTACGGCCGCGCGTGGTGGGTCGAGTACCAGATCGCGCTCGGCGGCGGCGCCAAATAGGCCGCGGCGGCAGCGCCTTGCATGCAAGGGGCCGGCGAAAGCCGGCCCTTTTTTTCCGGGATCCCGAAGCGGCGGCCCGCTCAGCCCAATGCCTGCCGCAGGCCGTCGAGGTGCGCGGCATAGGGCTTCCACTCCTGCAGCCCGCGCGTGTGGATCCGCTCGCGCACCTGTGCGCTGCTGAGCGTCGCAGAGGGTCCGGGATTGGCGGCCGTGTCGATGCAGCCAGCCTCGAACGGCAGGCCGCAGAATTCGAGCAGCGCGCGCACGGCGCCTTCCGTGTCCTGCACGAGCGCCGAATAATCGACGTCGTGGATGGCGCCGGGCATGACCTCGTGCCAGTGCCGCATGAGCCTTCGGTACTGCTGGTGATGCGCGGCGAGCGCGCCGAGGTCGTAGCTGTAGGCAAAGGCATCGCCGAACAGCGCGCGGTAATTGGAGAAGCAGAGGTCCATCGGGTCGCGGCCCATATGCACGATCTTCGCCTGCGGCAGCGCGCGCCGGATGAAGCCGGCCAGCATGTAGTTCGGCGGAAGCTTGTCGACGTAATAGGGCCGCCCTTCAGCGCGCCACTGCGTCTGCTCGAGGTAACGCCAGCCGACTTCGGCGAAATCGATGCTGCCCGCCGACGCCACCAGCGGCAGGTCGACGATCCGGTGACCGTGCTCGTCCGCCACCCAGCGCCATTGCCTCGAAAAGTCCGCGAGCTCTCCCGCGGGCGTCACCTCGGAATGATTGCCGAGGATCCGCTCGAGGAGCGTCGTGCCGGAGCGCGGCATGCCGACGATGAAGATCGGAATGGGGCCGTCGAATCGATGTGCGGTCGCCCGCGTGAAGTGGCCGTCGCAGCGCGCGATGATCGCGTCGAACAGGGCTTCCTCGTCCCGCACCGAATGATTCAGCCGCGCGTGCATCAGGGCATTCCCGCGCCCGAGCGCCGACCAGGCTTCGTCATGCTGGCCCAGGTCCTCGAGCTCCTTGTACTGCGCGAATTCGAACGCGGCGTGGTCTTCCGTGCCTTGCGTCACTTCCACCAGCCTGCGCCGGATGAAATGCAGGTGATTGTCGTCGGCGTTCCACGGGCGCAGTCGCGCCAGCGCGAGCGAAGCGCGCCCGAGCGTCGGGCCGAGGCGCAGACAGCCCTCGAGCTCCTCCTGCGCTTCGGCGATGCGGCCGATGTACATCAACTGGATTGCGCGGAAGTAGCGGAATTCCGGGCTGTCGAAGCCGAGCGCGCGCGACCGGTCCATCAATGCCAGCGCTTCCGCGTGGAGGTTCAGGCCCTGGTCGATGTGCGCGAGCCCCGCGAGCGCCGGGCCCGAGCGGGTACGGGCGATCCCCGGGTGGCGCATGCAGGCGCGTGCCGCATTGATCTCGCCGACCTTGACGAGGCACTGTGCCACGCGGCAGATCGTGTCGGCGTCGTCCGGCAGCGCGGCGGCCGCGAGCTTGGTTTGCTCGGCGGCGCCGCGGACGCGCCCTTGCGCGAGCAGGACGGCCGCGAGCAGGAGACGCCCCGGCACGTGCCGGGGCTCGATCTTCACCAGGCTTTCAAATGACGCCTGCGCGTCCTGCAGCCGGCCGCTCTGGACCTGCTGCTGGCCTTCGTCCCACAGCTGGCGCAATCGGTTCTGCATGAATGGCGATCGGGGACGACCGGCGTCCCCGCGCCATCATGCTACAGGAGCGGCCCGGACTCCGGCTCCGCGGGACCGCGCGGCGGTCGCGTGCTCCCACGCGAGCATCGCGCGCTTGCGCTCCACGCCCCAGTGGTAGCCGCCGAGCGCGCCGTCGCGGCGCAAGACGCGGTGGCAGGGAATGAGGAATGCGACGGGATTCGCGCCGACGGCCTGGCCGACCGCGCGGCTTGCGCTCGGGCTTCCGATAGCCGCCGCGAGCTCGCCGTAGCTCGTCGGCCCGCGCGACCCGAGGTCGACGAGCGCTTCCCAGACCTTGACCTGGAAATTCGTTCCCATCGGCGCGAGCACGATGCGTCCCGCGCGCTCCGAGAACGCCTGGCGCGCGACGCGCGCGGCGACGGCGTCGTCGCGAATGAACTCAGCGCGCGGCCAGCGCGCCTTGAGCTCCACGGTCGCGCGCTCGTCCCCGCGGTCCACGAACGCGAGGTAGGCGAGCCCGCGCTCGGAGGACGCGGCATGGATCCGTCCGAACGGCGAGCCCGCAAACCCGTGCCGGAGCGTGATTCCGGCTCCGCCCGCCTTGTATTCACCCGGCGTCACGGCCTCGAACTGCACGAAGAGATCGTGCAGCCGGCCGCCGCCCGAGAGCCCCGCCGCCCATGCGGCCGTCAGCACGGAACCGCGCTCGTCGAGCTCGCGCTTCGCGGCTTCGAGCGAGAGCGTGCGCAGGTAGCGCGTCGGCGAGAGTCCCGCCCAGCGCCGGAATTCCCGCGAGAAGTGGAACACCGACAGCCCCGCGACGCGCGCGAGCTCCGTGAGCCGCGGCTGCCGCTCGTGGTTGCGGTCGATGTGGGCGATGACTTTTTCGATGCGGCGAAAGCTGGCTGATTCGTTCATGGCGCGAGATTGAGGCCGGCGCATCGTGGCGGCAACCCGCTTCTTGCTGCGGCCTCAGCCGCCCTTGTGCCGCTTGCCGAGAAGGTCGTTGATCGGCACCTCGCCGGTCTCCTCGAACGGAATCGTGCGCAGCAGCCCGAGCTTGGTCGACAGCTTGCCTTTCAGCTTGTAGCGCACGTCCTCGGCCTTCCCGCTGCTGCCGGCGAGCTTCAGCAGCGCGGTCGCGGCATTCGCGGTCACGAGCATGTCGAATTCCGCCTCGCCGTCTGCGGGCACCACAAACTCGCGCGCGCTGACGCCGTGCGCGAACGGCTCGTCCGCAAGCTCGATGTCGACGTCGAGCCCGTTGACCGGCAACTCGATCGAGTTCGGGTTGTGCACTTTCATGCGGACCTGGAGTTTCTGCTCGAAGATCGAAGCTTCGACGGCGTGCAGCCCGACGAACGAAACCTCCGGCGTCTTGAGGTTGAGCGGGATCGCGGAACAGGCCGCGACGACGAGGACGGCGAGCAGCAGAAGGAGGCGCGTTTTCATGTCACCTGAGACCATGCCTGTAACCTGGCAGTCTTTCAAAACCCCCCTGCTTGACTACTGATTACTTAGTAGTACTATACAGTTCACAATGCTGTTCAATAGGTAATCCTCCGTGGAGCCTGATACCGGCGACGAGCCCGCCCCGGGACGTGACGACCAAGAACGCTTGTCGTTGAAATTCCAGCGGGAATTGAATGCCGGGCTGGTTGGGCTCGTCCTCCTGGCCGTCCTGGCCCAGGCGGAGGAAGACCTCTACGGATACCAGATTGCCAAGCGTCTCCAGCACCTCGCCGAGGGTAGTTCCCCGGTGAAGCAGGGTGCCCTTTATCCCGTGCTGCGCCAGCTATCGGCCAATGGCTTGCTGGCGAGCCGCATCGTCCCGTCTTACGCTGGCCCGCCGCGCCGCTACTACCGGATCACGGAGGCTGGGCGCGCGACGCTGGCGGAATGGCGCGGGATCTGGCGCAGCACGCGCGATTTCGTCGACGGGTTTACGCAAGCGAACGGAGCCTCCCCATGAACGAACGTACCGCCCCCCGCTCCATCGAGCAGTACCTTGCCGCGCTTCGCGCCGCGCTCGCGGGCGAGGATCCCTCGCTCATCCAGGACGCCCTCTACGACGCGGAGGAATACCTGCGCGCGGAAGTCGCCGCGAATCCCGGCCGCAGCGAGTCCGACACGCTCGAGCTCATTGCGAGCACCTATGGCGCGCCGGAGGAAGTCGCGGAGGCCTATCGAACGACCGAAAAGCAGGTCCGCACCGCGCTGGCGCCCCCGACCCGCAAGCCGCCGGACACCGCCCTCGGACGCTTCTTCGGCGTGTACGGCGATTCGCGCACCTGGACGGCGCTCTTCTACATGCTGCTCGCCATGGTGACCGGCATCTTCTACTTCACGACGACCGTGACGGGCCTCGCGATGTCGGCGGGCCTGCTCGTGCTGATCGTCGGCATCCCGTTCTTCCTGCTGTTCGTCGGTTTCACCCGAGTCCTCGCGCTCGCGGAGGGCCGGCTGGTCGAGGGCCTGCTCGGGCAGCGCATGCCACGCCGCCCGCTCTACCCGTCGAAAGGCGTGCCGATCTTCGAGCGCATCAAGCAGATGCTGGTCGACCGGCGCACCTGGACCACGATGTTCTACTTCCTCCTGATGCTGCCGCTTGGCATCCTTTACTTCGTGATCGCCGTCACCGGAATCTGCGTCGGAATCGGCCTCATCGGCGGCTCCATCGCGACGTTGCTAATGGCGGCGGGGCTCGGCGACGGCGCCATGACGGTGGGCGACCACGGGATCGTCTGGGGCCCCTCGCCGCTCGCGGCGCCATTCGTGATGATTTTCGGCGTTTTCATGCTGACCGGAGTCATG
>Ga0075434_100000185_pt1 | contig 40805 bp, 28 predicted proteins | sample RhiMethybrSRZTD3_FD_75298 | JGI IMG/M metagenome (GOLD analysis project Ga0075434, IMG submission 75298) | Populus rhizosphere microbial communities from Tennessee, USA - Rhizosphere MetaG P. TD hybrid SRZTD3 | ecosystem: Host-associated > Plants > Roots > Rhizosphere > Soil | place: USA...
GAAACTGATCATCGACATACTGGTGCGGCTTCTGCAGACGCATGAGCCGGTTCCGGTACGACTCTGGTGGCTGGTGCTGGCCGAGTTCGGGCTGGCGATGCTAAGCAGCATTGTTACGCGAATGATCGATTACTCGGATTCTCTGCTGGCGAACAAGTACACGCGGCACGTCAGCATTCAGGTGATGAAGCATGCCTCGGAGCTGGATCTCACAGCTTACGAAGATCCGGTTTTTTATGACCGGCTGGAGCGGGCGCGGGTGCAGGCTACCGACCGGCTAGTGATGATTCAGTCCATCGGGCGGCTGGAACTGCAGTTGATCACGGCAGTGGGATGGTCGATTGCGGTGATGATCTATTCCCCGTGGTTGATGATACTGCTGATTGCTGCTGTGCTGCCCGCGTTTCTGGGTGAAACCCATTTTGCCTTCCTTGGCTACGCCAAGAATTTCCGTCAGACGCCGATCAAGCGGCAGCTCGACTATCTGCGTCAGGCCGGGGCCACAAAAGACGCTGCCAAGGAACTGAAAATTTTCAACCTGGGTGGTTTTTTTACCCAGCGTTTTGCGAAGCTGTCGGAGATTATTTATGAGCAGGATGTGGAGCTGGCTCGGCGGAGGCTCGGCATCGGCTCGCTGCTGTCGTTCGTGAGCACTGCCGGGTACTACGGGGCGTACGCCTATGTGATCTGGCGGACGATCTCAGGCCGCTTGGGGATCGGTACCTTTTATTTCTTGACCAACGCCATTCTGCAAGCCAGCAGCAACATTCAGCAGGTGTTTTCGACGCTTTCCGGGATAGCCGATCAGGCTTTGTTCCTTACAGACCTGCTCGCGTTCTTTGAGATGCAGCCGACGATTCGCTCCAAGCCCAATGCGCTACCCGCGCCGAGGCCGATTCTGCGGGGATTCGAGTTCCGGGACGTGTCGTTCCGGTATCCAGGAAGCGCGCGGATGGTGATCAAGAACCTGGATTTTCATCTTCACCCTGGGGAACGCGTCGCTCTGATTGGAGAGAACGGCGAGGGCAAGACCACGATCGTCAAGCTCCTGACGCGCCTGTATGATCCGACGGAAGGGCAGGTTCTGCTCGATGGTGTCGATTTACGCGAGTACGACCTGGAAGACCTTTATCATGAGATTGGGGTAATTTTTCAAGACTTCATGCGCTATGAAATGACGGCGCGAGAAAACATTGCGATTGGGCGGATCGAGGACCTGAATCACCTGGAACTGTTGCAGCAGGCGGCAAAGAAGAGCTTGGCGGATCACGTGATTGCGCGACTTCCCGGCCAGTATGACCAAATGCTGGGGCGGCGGTTCGATGGAGGAGTAGATCTTTCCGGGGGCGAGTGGCAGAAAGTCGCGCTGGCACGGGCTTATCTGCGCGACGCTCAAGTTCTGATTCTGGACGAGCCCACGGCGGCACTGGACGCACGCAGCGAGTATGAAGTTTTTCAGCGATTTGCTGAACTTACCACCGGTAAAATGGCACTCTTTATTTCGCACCGCTTCTCTACGGTTCGAATGGCTGACCGCATTGTGGTGCTGGAAGCCGGAAGGATTGCCGAGGAGGGGAGCCACGAGCAGTTGACCCGACGAGGAGGCCGCTACTCAGAAATGTTCGAATTGCAGGCCGCCAGCTATCGCTAGGAACCTTGAATGCCGCAGGATACACATCTCGAGATTGTGAATGCAGAGATTCAGCGCCTCTCCGAAGCGGCGACCGATGCGGTTTCGGAAGCTGACGTTCTGGGTTCACATGCGGCAGAACTGGCGCGCAAGATTGCCTGGGTCCCGAACACGCATTCGTCGCGGCCGTTTTCCGAACGGTGCCGCGCCCTACGGTCCCAACTCCGGCCCATACTGAAAGCGTTTTCGTCTCGAGCTCTGCGCGAGACGGTTTCGGATGATTCTCGATGGCTCTATGACAACCTGCGCCTGGTCTCTACGGAAGCCCAGAGCACCATTGAAGACCTGAGGCTGATTCCTAAGCTCCCTCATATCCGCACGTCTCAGGCTACCGTGCCGCGGGTTGCTGCTCTTGCGGAAGGATTTTTGCGCGCGACCGATTACAAGTTCAGCGACCCAGCTCTTTCCGCCTACGTTCGAGCTTTTCAGAAGAGCACCGTGCTGAAAATGGCGGAACTCTCGGCCCTGGTCCCACTGCTGAAGCTTGGATTGCTGGAGGAGATAGCGGCGCGTGCTTCGAAATTGATCCACCATCCACAAGACCCCGTTGGTCTTGGGGTTTGCATACGAAGTCTTCGCGACATCGGCCAGACCTCATGGAAGGACATCCTGGAGCCTCTGATTCTCTTCGATAAGATTTTGCGCGACGATCCAGCCGGCGCCTACGCTCGAATGGAATATGAGAGCAGAGAACTCTACCGGCTCGAAGTGGTGAAGGTAGCTGATCATTGTGACTTCACGGAAATTGAGGTTGCGAGGAAGGTGGTCGCCCTCGCGAAGGAGGCCCAGCAAGACAGGCATGTAGATTCCCGGCTAAGCCTACGGCGTTCTCATATCGGTTATTACCTCCTCGCTGAGGGGACTGGTCTTCTGTACGAAAAGGTGGGATATCGGCCTCCATTTGCCCGCCGAGTTGTCTTCTGGTTGCGCCAGCACCCCGACGAGTTCTACTTGCCAGGCATTCAGGTACTAACGTTCGCTATTCTGTCATCGATCGTCCTGCTGCTGACCAGCACATTTACTCCGCCCGCGCTGATCCTGCTCTCGATGTTGTTGTTATTCCTTCCCTGCTCGCAAAGTGCAGTGCAGTTGATGAATTATCTGACTACGGCAGTGCTGCGAGCGCAAATCTTGCCAAAGCTCAACTTCTCGGGTGGGGTTCCTGCCGAGAACCTTACACTCGTTGCCATACCCTGTCTGCTGCTGAACAAGGAACAGGTAACGCGTCTGGTTGAAGATCTGGAAGTTCGATTTCTCGGCAATCACGATCCGAATGTACACTTCGCGCTGCTGACCGATTTGCCCGACTCGCCCGAGCCGCCACAGGAAAACGATCCTTTGGTCGATTTCTGCTCACAGCTGATCACGGATTTGAACCGGAAATATGCGGAGCAGCAGATCGGAACATTTCTTATGCTGCACCGCCATCGCGTCTACAACCATCGCGAAAGAGTGTGGATGGGCTGGGAACGGAAGCGCGGCAAGCTCCTCGACCTGAGCAAGCTGCTGCGCGGGCAATACGACAGCTTCCCGGTGAAAGTCGGAGACCTTTCCATTCTCCCGCAGATTCGCTTTGTGATCACTCTCGATGCCGACACGGAGCTGCCGCGCGGGTCGGCGCAGCGCATGATTGGGGCAATGGCGCACCCGCTCAATCAGGCCATCATCGATCCTGAAAAGAACATCGTTGTCGCCGGTTATGGAATATTGCAGCCGCGCGTAGGTGTGAGCGTGCAAAGCGCCTCCACGTCACGACTCGCCAGCCTGTATTCCGGCGAAACCGGCTTCGATATCTATACCCGAGCGGTTTCTGATGTGTATCAGGATCTTTACGGCGAGGGGATATTCACTGGAAAAGGTATCTACGAGGTGGACACAGTGCACCGTGTGCTTGACCGGCGATTTCCTCGAAACGCTCTGCTCAGCCATGATCTGATCGAAGGGGCCTACGCGCGTGCCGGGCTGGTGAGCGATATCGAAATTATCGAGGACTATCCCTCCCATTACAGCGCCTACAACCGCCGCAAGCATCGCTGGCTCCGAGGAGACTGGCAGATTACCAACTGGCTCGCCTCACGCGTACCGGATGAGTCTATCCAGCTTGTGCCGAACCCAATTTCGCTGGTTTCACAGTGGAAGATTCTGGATAATCTGCGGCGCAGCCTGGTTGAACCCGCTACCTGCCTGCTGTTTGTCCTTGGCTGGCTCATGCTGCCGGGCAAGCCACCGTACTGGACATTGGCGGTCGTCGGCATTCTGTTCGTCCCTTCCTGGTTTCAGTTTCTCTTCGGATTAGTGCGGGCAATGGTAGAAGGCAAAATCACGACAGCCCGCGACGCATGGAGCACGCTGCTCACCGCGAACGCGAATGCATTCTTGACGTTGATATTTCTCGCGCACCAGACGCTGATTTCCTTGGACGCCGTGGTGCGCACCCTGATCCGGCGCCTGGTTACGCGCCAACGCCTGCTCGAATGGGAAACCGCAGCTGAAGCCGAAATTGGCAAGCAACGTCGCACGCCTGTCGACGTTTACCTGAACTGGATGCCCGTATTGGCCTTGGGCCTCGGCATTCTGGTGTGGCTGGGGCGCCCCAAGGCCTTCACTGCTGCATTTCCAATATTGCTGCTCTGGGCAGGAAGCAAGCTCGTCGCTCTGTGGCTCAATAGTCCCCCGAGTTCCCTGCGACGCGAAGCTTCGGACAAAGATGAGGCGTTTCTGCGCCGGGCTGCGCTTCGCACCTGGAGATATTTCGCCGAGTTCAGCACCGAGGAGCACAACTGGCTGATTCCTGATAACGTGCAGGAGCATCCCGCGTCTGTTGCCGGCCGTTTTTCGCCGACCAATCTCGGCTTCTTATTTAACGCACGGCAGGTTGCGTGTGAGTTCGGATTCCTCACTGTGCCCGAGTTTGCCAGCCAAACGCTCGACACTCTCGCTACTGTTTCGAAGCTGAAGCGTTTTCATGGTCATCTGCTCAACTGGTATGACACCCGCACGCTTGAGCCGCTTCCTCCACAGTTCGCTTCGTCAGTGGACAGCGGTAATCTTGTCGCATCCCTGTGGACACTCGAACAAGGATGCCTGGATCTGTTGCGTCGGCCGTTATTCGAATCGCAATTAGCCCACGGCTTAGTTGATCACCTGCGTACTCTCATGGATCTGCACACGGTCTCCCGCAGGCGTTTCAAAGAGTTCGAAGCAAAAATGAGGAAAAAGAGCTGGCTGCAGCGCCTGCTTGATCCACCTGATGAACAACTGATAGCACTGCGTGCGGGGACAGCCAAGTCGAAACACGAAGCCGATGTGCGGTGGTTCGTGGCACAATCGCGTTTGCGGCTCAGAAGCATTCGGCGGTCGGTGCAACTCTATTCTCCCTGGCTCTTGCCTGAATTCCTGCCGCTCTGGCGTGATCCCTCGTTGAAGTTGAACTTCGCCGCTCAAAAACTTGCGCTGCAACGGCTGCCGGAGTTTGTTGACGAGCTTTCTTCCCGGCTTAAAGCCGCCATTCAGAACAGCAACGGCTCCGCTGAACGAGGCGCTCTCCTTAACCGGCTTCACGCAATGCTTCCAGAGGCCCGCACGCATGTCCTGCACCTGATAGAAGACCTCAAGAAAATTGGACAAAATGCCGCTACTTTGGCGGATGAAATGGATTTCCGTATCCTTCTCAATCCGCGCCGCAAATTATTGTCAGCAGGATTCGATATTCACAATGGGCAGTTGCATTCTGCTTGCTACGATTTGCTGGCTTCAGAGTCCCGAACTGCCGCTTTCGTCGCCATTGCAAAAGAAGAGGCGCCGCAGGAAAGCTGGTTTCTGCTCGGCCGGACCCACACCCTGGAAAATCGCCGCCCCGTTCTGCTTTCGTGGACCGGCACTATGTTCGAGTACCTGATGCCGGCCCTCTGGATGCGCACTTACCCGAATACTCTCCTAGAACGTTCCCGAGCCGCGGTGGTCCGTGTGCAGCAGGCGTATACGGCGGGAAAGCAGATCCCCTGGGGTATTTCAGAATCTGCATACTTCAAGACGGATGAAGCAGGGAATTATCAGTATCAGGCCTTCGGCGTTCCTCAGCTGGCGCTGCATCAGCCGGAACTTGAGACCTTGGTGATCTCGCCTTACTCCACATTCCTGGCTCTCCATGTCGACCCTGCGGGCTCACTGGAGAACCTCCAGCGTATGTCCCGCCAGGGATGGTTCGGTCCCTACGGGTTCTACGAGTCTGCGGACTACAGCACAGCCCGGCGCCGTCTGTGGGGGCACCGCTACGAGCTGGTTCGCTGCTGGATGGCACACCATCAAGGGATGATTCTGCTGTCGATTGCCAATTTTCTGCACGAGGGAGCCGTCCAGCGTTGGTTCCACAGCAATCGCCGGGTTCAGGCTACAGAGCTGCTGCTGCACGAAAAGCCTGTGGCTCATGGGCGAGCCATTCGTGAGGTGTATCGCACTGCGGCATGATCGGGGGCAGCGTACTACGATTGAGATCGTTGGAACAGGTTCTGGGTAAAGCGAATCACGAAATGCGGGACCAGAATCGCTCCGATCAGTGCGAAATAGATTAGGGCAAGAACTTCTTCCGTGATCCGAGCCTGAGTGCTGGGGCCGCCTTGCAGTTGCGCATGCAGGGCCACAGATTCCAGGATAAAGCCGAATCCCATTACTGTTCCCACCGTTAGTAAGGCCATGAATCCGGAGGCGAGAGGCTCAGGGCGGGCCAACTGCTGATGGGCGATTCGCAAGTACATGGCCGCGTTCACTGCTACCGAGAAGAATGTGAGCGCCGGTACGAGCGTGCCGTATTGCCAACTTTCGGTAATCACGCGCGGAAACCATGACGGAAATAAGAGAACGAGAATTCCAAAGCAGAGCGACAGCCATCCTGCCAGGGCTGCGGCGTCTCCCAGTCGCACTTTACATGCAACATAGCGCACTTTCGCCAGTGCTGGGGCACGCGCACTCATAGAGTGAGCACCCTGGCAAAGCGATACAGAAGAATTTCTGAAACTCCAGCCATGGTGAAGATGAAGAAAGCCAAATTTCGCGAATCTCGCCAGGCTCGTTTCGGCTCATTACGCGCGCCGGTCAGATTCCTGCAATAAGACTCCACCCAAACCGCGGCCGCCATCATTCCGGTGATTCCGACCAGCACCGAACCTGCCGCAATCGTCTGTGGCGCGTAGCCCGATTTTTGTAAGTCCCAGATCAGAGGGACGGTAAGTGCCAGGGCCAGCAACCCTAATTCACCACGTCCAAAAAGATCTTGGATTTGGATGCCCCGCTCCTGGCCGCTTTTCCGCATCCAGGCGCGTGCCATGGCAACTGGCACAAACATCCCAAAAAGCAAATACAGCGCAAGCGGCCAAACGGAGGTAAATAGAATAAGCTCCGGCATCTGGTTGAGACCATTATGGGGGGAAGCAGCTAAGGGTCAAGTTACTGGCGGGCACGCACCCTGGACGAGCGTGCGATGTCTAATGTTATCAACAACCTAGTGGCTTATCTGAGGGCCACGTTATGGAAGTCCGCGGGAACGGCGGAATGCAGCTTCCGGTTGCTGGTAAAGAACACGGTTGCGCCGGCTGGATTGCTGTAGTCACGAATCAGCAGCAGCGCATCTCCATCAGGAGATTCTACAGGCGCGCCGTTCTCGCTCCAGCTGATACGCGAAATATTTTGTTTGGGGATCTTCGCGATGCCCTCAATCTTGTCCACGATGTCACAGACAACTTCGTGATCGCTGACCCAAACCGCCCGTTTTACATCCGGAGTTTTTCGGGTAACCAGCAGGTACGCGGTTCCAAATGCGTGATCCGCTCCGTCTTTATCAAGTTCAATTTTTGACGTAGGCGAGACTCCGAATCGTTCCATCCACGCGGTGAGTCCCAAGTCAAAGGTCAGCGGATCATCCAGTTCCCACTGCCGGGCATCGGGAATAATTCTCATCTCCGCTTCCGGGATTCCCGCCGGTTTCATATTTTCTACGCTTCCGGAAACTGCCAACCCGGATTGCGTCCGCTCGGAGGCGATTGTGGCGATGGCCGCGAGCACTCCAACTGCAAGTGCGAATTTCAGCCCCCAAGATCGGCTCCATTTATTAATAGGCACGACTTTGATGTGGCTGGCTCCGGGCAGTCTTGCCGTCTCCTTGCTCAGAATCGCCAGCGATCGTAGACGGAAGCCAACGTGGTGCGCGGTCTCTGCCGGAATGAGAAGTTCGCTAAACGCGATGTTGCCTTGGGACAGCAGCAATGAATTATTGCTTGAGCAGCACAGCTTTTCGATCTGTTGCTGCGCTTGAGGTAGGCCAAGCAGCAGGTTCGCCTGCTCAGGGGCATCGCCGCGTATGTTGAATCTGCTGCTGAAAGAAAAATTGTCAAGCTTCAGATTGACTCCGTCCCCGAAACTTGATCGCGACTTCGGGCTGAAGCCTAACTCGAAGTCAATCGGGGCGCCGCAAGAGATCCTGAGCCCGGGGACCGTATCGGCGTTTGAAAAGCGGACCACGACGGGCATTCCATCATGGTTGCCGGAAAGGACCAAGTCGGTGCCATCGCGAAAGACCTCAGAGTTATGAAGCGATCTCCGCATTCGCTTAACGTCACTGGCGATGAATCCGTATCCCGCGAAGATCCTTTTTCTCTTCACGGAGCTGGCTATCACCGCGAAGACACACAGCAGGCCCCAGATTAGAATCGCAATCGCAATCGGAGGGGAGACGCTCATGACATAGCTAGCAGAATTAAGTTCAGTACATTATTTCCCGCTGGGCCACCACCCTGTATCCGAATGCCAGAGCCAGTTTGGCGTACCAACTTCCATCGTAGATGATGCCGTTACCGCCACCACCATTCCAATCGTAAATTGCCTCGCCGGGCGTCGAAAGCAAATTGCCGCTGTTGTCCTTCGTCTTGGCAATCCAGATCGCGCCCGTATACTGCCCATTCCCGCCGCCGTTACCCTGTAATTTGCCGGTACCAATAACAAAGATCAGACCCGTGTAGCTGGTATTACCGCTGCAGGTTAGCGTACCCGTCACGAGCAGAATTCCTGTCCCATTGCAGTTGCTCCAATCACCATTGATGAAGGTAATGGGAGGATTGGTCGTGGGGGACATATTTACTGTGCTATTGCTGCATCCCGCCGGGATGGGATAAGCGTTGCACCCTGCCGCGGCCTGAAGCGCATCAGAAAAGCTCTGCAATCCCTGAACCGTATTCATATTCCCCATCTGCGACGAGGAGAGAACCGAGACCGAGGGATTCCCAGTCGAACCAGGATAGTGATCGGGACGGAATAGGGCATTAGTAACGATTGTTTGCGACGTGCTGTTGAGGACGCCGATCGCGGGTACGGTCACCCCCTGAATTTGGTAGTTGTTGGAGTTCGTGGTTCCAAAACAAATTGAGCTGTCGCTTGGGCTGCAGTAACCATCCAGAACCAAAGCGGCGGGAACGGGTGGCGGCGCCATGCTAACCACTTCGGATTGCAACATTCTGCGGGAACCGCTGGGCGTTACCGCCAAGGTCGTGACCATATAGACAGGCAATGATGCGTTTGCGGGACAACTGCTCGCGTTCCCTACAACTTCATTGGTGCCGTTCCAACAAACCTGATTTGTGTTGTTCGCGCCATTTACCAGGTCAGTGTGTGACGCGCCCCCGGCTGATTTGTTGTTCTTGATGGTGACTCGCGCCCACTTCCAATTCAACTTTGGGGAAGCAGCATAGCTGGTGCTGTAGTTCGCACTTACGTACCAGGGATTGCCGGCAGGAATGCCGCTCGTGCAAGTCGCCTCATGGGCATTGGCACTGCAGATCTCATCATCGGGATAGTTGACGCTTGTTGTGTTCCACGGGGCGACAGTCTCACTGCCGGAGGGGTTCGTGAGGTAGAGAACAGTTTTGTTGCTGCCCGCCGTCCCCGGCGGCACGGTCGGCAGGTTGGCGCTGAGGCTATCGGTGGCGCCACCACGCATGCGATCACGAGTTTCTTCCAGTCCTGCCCTTGCGCCAAAAAATGCTACTTGCTCATCACGAAAGTTCGCGCTGACGTTGGTTTCGGTATTGGACAGCGTGATCAACCCCACTGCAACGGCGGTCACCAGAAGTAATACCAAAAGCGCCAACAGCAGCGACACGCCTTTTTCCGAGTTCTTGCTCTTGGCCGGCCGAAGTGTGATCACAATACTCCCTAGTTGCAGCTCATTGCCTGTCCGCTGGCAGCCATATTGCAGTTGTTGAGTGACACCTCTCCCTCAAAACTGGTCTCGATTGGCTGGCGGGTTTTTGGATCCACAACGTTGTTGTTGCGAACAGTCAGGCTGATCTGGATGGTTTTTACCGAGGCAATCGTCTGGGCGCCGCTCGTCGTACTAATATCCAACGGCAGTCCAGTAACCTGCGTGCCGTCGGCCTTGAAATATGTGAAGAGAGCAGACGTGTTGACCACATCGTTTACTTCCGTTCCCCAGTTCTGACTCTGAGAGAGCGGGCTGCCGGTTGCTTTGTCCACTTGGCTGCGCTGCAAACACAAGGTACAGGTTCCAGAACCGTTTATCTTGTAGATCATGCTTTCGATGTTGCCATCGCCGTTGGCATCGCCTTCGAAGCGAATCTCGTTGCTGTCGATCTTCACGAGCCCCGCGGCTAGGCGGCTATCATTGATTACGGTGGAACTGAGTTGTGGTGACCAGGTGCCGCCGGTAGTCGTATCAAACATTCGCAAGTTCGGATAGCCCGCCTGATTGATGTCGCGGAAGAACTGGTCCACAAAATCGCGCGCCTGCTGAAAATCATCCACCTTTAGCTGTTCAGTCGACGCGCGCTGCTGCACGACAGCGACCTGCTGCAGCAATGCACCGGAGACGACACCAAGAATTAACAACACGAGCAGCACTTCAACCAAAGAAAACCCTTGTTCCACTCCCAGGCGTCGTTTCTTCATAGCTTATGTTCCTAGTCCCGCGACCGAGCGCACCGTAACAGGCAGTGAGAAGACTTTCATATCGGTTCCCACGCCCTTCATTCTTGCGGAAACCGTAATCAACTTCGTATTCGTCGAAAGGGTTTTGATATTCCAGCGCACGTCATAGATGGTTTGCCGTCCCGTGCTGCCGCAAGTGGTGTATTGCACGTAGTAGCCGGCGGGTGCGCCCGTGCCGCCCAAGGTCATCGTAAAATCCACGTCCCCGGATGCCAGCAGCGTCGACCCCGCCCCACTGCTAGAACCCGCGGTATTTATACTTCCGTTGGTTCCAAGACAATCCGTGAGGGTGAGAGTCGGCGAGGTATTTGCCGGCACGCTCATGATCTTTTCCGTAATCATCTGCGCCAGAACTGTTGAGTTGCTTTGTTGCCGGTTCCTGCCGTTTGTGCCAATCGCCAACACGATGAGACTCATCGCGCCAAGTACGCCAACCATCAGGACAATCATGGCAACCAAGAGCTCGATAATCGACATTCCTCGCGCGCTGTCGTTGGCTCGCGTCGAATGTTTTGTGTTCAGTACCATGACGTTCCATTCCAAAGCATGGCTTTGGTTCTGCCGCCTTTGGTGACGAGTACTGCTGCCCAACCACTCGGCCCCAGCGGCCTGGTTTGCGTCAGGTAGTAAACAAAATATTTGGCAGAGGGTGTCGTGCAGGTTGCAGGCGTTGTGCTCGTATCGTAGTTACAGGGCAGCCCCCGGGGCGAGAATGCCAGAGTATTCGTGTTGTCGTAGGAGCCGGTTCCACTGTCTCCGACGAGAACATACGCTGCCGGCTGTCCTCCCCCCCCGCTCGGAGGTCCGGAGGCAGGTGCAATTCCTGAACTGAACGTCACAACCGCTTCACCAGTGTCGCAGGTGCCATTGATATTGAGGTCGATACAAGCGGCTTGTGCACCTCCAGCCGTGGTGAACTTTATCGGATAAGTCGCATTCTGCCTGGCGGCCTGAATTCGTGCTTGTTGCATCATTCCAGAGAGATCACCTGCAGCAGAACGCAGCCGCATGTCGTACACCGTACGCATAACGTTCGGGGACACTACGGCCGTAACGGTCATCAGGATGGCCACCGTTACCAGCGTTTCGAGCAGCGAGCGGCCAGCTTGCGCACTATTGTCTTGCCTCGGCCAAAACTTGCTTGCGGTCAAGGTAACTTCACCCCATTTCCTGTGGAGGAGGTCGAACTCCGCCTGACCTTAGGGTAGTAACGATCAGTGCGGCACGGAAGCTAACGAACGTACCCCATGTGCGCTGACCAAAGTAATCGACTAATTGTTGCCCTTTGAGTGACTTGCTTCGATTGCCGCCGAATAGCGCCGCATTGGCGAGGTACCGGCCTGCGGCCGCACGTCAGCGACGTCGGTGTCCGAAAGTTCCAGTCCCCAACTATCATTACCTACGGACTCCAACCCCACCTGATATTCCCGAGTACCAGCCAGCGGCATGACCCACACTACCCGAAACTGCAGCTTACGTTGGCGGTACTGAAGTGTGACCTTGTCGCCCGTTTTCAATTCCTGCCGGATCGCACCCAAACGGGCGCCGCTCGGAGTTATGTCCAGCGTGTGCGCCAGCTCGTTCACTGCGTTGTTTGCCTTGTCGCGCCACTGGACCTTTACTGGCAGAACCATCTTGATTCTCTTCTGGCGACGCTTACCGATCACTGTGTCCACAACCATCCCCCTCGCGGTGCTCTACGATTACTCCATAAGACAAAGTAGCGGGCACGTGACCAACCATTACCGGCGGCAGCTGGCAATATGGCGTGGCGTGCAGAATCAGGTGCTTACGAGATCAATCCGCTCTTCGACAGATACAGGGCTTACTTTGAATGCCCAAGCCAGACAATCGGATGACAGATTTTGTCATGTTCGTGGGCTGATCTTGCGGCGCATCGCTGGTGGCAGTCGGTAAAGGATGTGATCAGACTTACGTTAGTTGCGTCCACTTGCTGGAGTGGACAATGCAATCTTGTCCTTTACGCCTGCGCCCTCGACCAGGGTATAGATATTGTCGGCTGGCAAATCTTTCAGAAGCTCTAAATTCCCGTTTGGCCACCGGATTTCAACTTCGCTGATTCTTGCTTCTGCTCCCAGGCCGAAGTGAAGCCGCGGATCATTCTGTGATAGGTAACTGCCGCCGCCGCGCACTTCACTGAACTGAACGAGTCGACCGGCTTTTACCATGACTCGCGCGCCGATCGCCATCCTGTTGCTTCTGGTGCCCACCAGTTTGAAAAGCACCCGATGATTGCTGTTTCCACCCTGGTTGAGCAGCAAACTTGGAGACGTTCCGAGATTCAACAGGACCACATCGACGTTTCCGTCATTGTTGATGTCACCAAACGCCGCGCCTCGCCGACTTTGCTGAAGAATTTGCGACAAAGTGCTGGAAACATCTTCGAAAGTTCCGTCGCGGTTATTGCGGAACAGCTGAATCGGCTGACGGTAGGAAGCACTCCCGGCGATCGAATCAACCTGCGGATACACATGTCCATTAGCCACGAGGATGTCCAACCAGCTGTCGTTATCCATATCGAAGAAAGCCGTTCCCCAGCCCACAAGAGGAAAGGTGGGCTGCATCAACTTTGCAGGCAGGCTGACATCTGAGAATGTGCTTTTCCCGAGATTGCGATACAAAGTGTCGGGCTGCTCAGTGAAATTGGTGACAAGCATTGACAGGCGACCCTGATGCAGATAATCGCCCCAGTCGACGCCCATCGATCCCTGCTCTTGCCCGTCGCCGCTCAGCGCGACCCCCGATAGCATGCCGACTTCTTCAAATGTTCCGTCATGTTTGTTGTGGTAAAGGTAATTGGGCCCAGCATCATTCGCCACATAGAAATCCGGCCAGCCGTCGTTGTCGTAATCGCCCCAGATCACCCCCAGGCCATAGTAGTGGTTCGTATCCTCCACTCCAGCTTTCTTGGTGACATCCTCGAATGTGCCGTCGCCGCGGTTATGAAACAGGAAATCTGATTCCCCCAGCATTCCCCACGGGCCGCACTGAACCAGAATCCCTTTGAAGCGGCAGTTCTTCTCATCGCTGCCGAAGCTGGGCAGTTTGGTGATGTCGAAGTGAACATAGCGGGAGACGTACAGGTCCACACGGCCATCACGGTCATAATCAGCCCAGGCGGCGCCGGTGCTAAATCCGCCCACAGCCACGCCGGCCTTGTCGGCCACATCTTCAAACTTGCATTTTCCCAGGTTGTGGTAGAGCGCGTTGCCTCCGAACCCCGTTACGTAAATATCCGGCAAGCCGTCGTTGTCATAATCGGCGACAGCCACCCCCATCCCCCAACCCTTGTGCTTCAGGCCGGCATCCTGAGTGATATCGGTAAACCTAAATCCCGCGTCCTGATGGTAGAGGGTGATCAGCGGATCGCCGCCCTGGCGAAAGCGCTCGATGGTGGAACCGTTCACCGTAATGATGTCGAGCTTGCCATCGTTCTGGCAGTCGATCTGGCCGACGCCGCCGCTCATCGATTCCACAATGTACTTCTTGTCAGGGCTGGAGATGTGGGGAACCGTCAATCCAACTTCTTTGGCAACATCCTGAAAACGCGGTACTGGACGACTCGGAGCAGACTGGGAGATGGCATGTACGGCCGCCAGCAGGACTAGAAAACAGCTGGACCCGAATAGAAAGGCGGCAGGATGATCCTTCAAATGGTGCAACAGCCTAATATATCAGCGGGTGAAGGTCGGGTGGGATACCGCGCCCCGGGCTTCGTATCTTATTGGCCGTCGTGGAAAATAATGCCCAAGGTGAATCGCGTGCCGCGCTTCAAGCGGCTCACACCATGGCGCAACGCAACCCGATAATATCCGCGTGTTCCTCTTACCGGGCGATAGCGCGTGGCAAAGATCAGGATCTGCCCCTGCTCCGCGACTATGACTTCTGCTTTCGATTGCGCGCGGGGCTGCTGCTCCACCAGTACGAATTCACCGCCTTCATAGTCCGCACCGGGGCGGCTTAGGAAGCAAGTCATTTGCAGCGGGAATGCTACTGCTCCGTAGATATCCTGATGCAGGCAGTTGAAATCGCCTACTTCGTAATGAAGTAAAAGGGGGGTAGGGCGGACCTGGCCTTGCTTTTTGCAGATGGCAAGAAAAGCATTATGGCTTTTTGGAAATTGTTCTTTGGAACCCAGATTCCTACTCCACTCATTGGCCACAGCCGCGAGTTCGGGATAGCTGCTTTTGCGCAATTCCTCAACGATCCCGGGAAGAGGGTACCTGAAATACTTGTAGTCGCCGCGACCGAATCGGTATCGCGACATGATTATCTGACTGCGGAAGAAGTCCGCCTGCGAGTATAACTGCGTTAGTTGTTCGCATTCCCGCTGGTTCAGCACTTGAGACGTGAGCGCGAATCCACGTTCGTTCAAGCTGGCGTGGATCGCGCTCCAATCGAGATTAGCCAGTCTCTCCGAAATAGCCATATGGTTAATACGCAGTGTCTACAGGTCCGGGATGAGGACGCGCTAACTAACTGCACCCTTCCGCCTCGTCACTGCTTAAAAGGGTAACGTTCGATACAACCCAGGCCTATCCGCCTCTTGCGGTTAAACCCTGATTGGCTCCACGCGCCTGAATTGTGATCACCGTCACGCCGGCTCACATACGGCGGCAAGCCCCGTAAAGGAAGAGCTTGTAAACACCACCCAGGAAGTGCTCTGTGAATTTCATAGCAGAAAAGGTCACTGCTGCCTCAGTCTCGACAACATTCTGTTTGCCACGGATTTTTCCGCTGCCTCGGAGGCGGTACTGCCCTACCTGAGGGCTAATGAGTTGTGAAGGTAATCGTACATGCCAAGGCGCTTACAGCGGGCGCTTGGATGGGCGGCTTGTTGACCGTAAGGTTGGCGTCGTTTTGATCCGCGTCAGCCCGAGAAAGGAACTTCTGCGCAACAATTTGTCTAGCTTTTTTTCAAAATGCAGAGAAAAATCGATCTACGGCATTCAATGGTTTCTGCAGGTGAATCCTTGTAGGTGAGTGGCGGCCCGCAAACGGTCGATTACTGTGTTGTTTCCACCGACTTCACGTCGGCTGTGTTGGTAGGCACCAGCGGACGGGCTACGAAGAAATTGTGGTCGTAGAGATTGCGGTACATGCGGCCGGCGATCTCCGCGGCCTTTGGACCGTAAGTGGGGCGGCCGCCCTGAAGAAAGACTACGGTGACGACGCGGCCAAAGTTCGTGTTGGCATACGAAGCAAACCAGCCGAAACGAGTGCCCGCTCTTGAGCAGGTGCCGGTCTTACCCAGAATTTCTTCTTCGTTGAAATTAAGCCGCACGCTGCGGGCAGTGCCGTAAGTGACCGCGCCAGCCATGCCATCGGAGATCTCGGGGATGAGAGAAGCGATGTCGAGATGGCGCTTCACCCGCGGTTCAAAGGTCGTCACTTCTTCGCCGCTTGCGGGATGCTGCAGATAGTAGAGCGTGCCGCCATTAGCAATCGCTGAAACCAAGGCTCCCAGCTGCAACGGCGTCATCGAAATGCCTTCCCCGAAGGAGCACATCTTGCCAACTCCGCCCAGCTTCGCGGAAATTTCTTCGTCGGGATAAGTACCGATCTGTTCTCCGGGGATGTTGTAGCCGGCCAGTTCACCCAATCCGAACTGATGCGCGTAATAGCTGACTTTCTCAAAGCCAAGCTGGCGGCCAAGAGCCTCGAAGTAGGCATTGTTAGAATGCGCTAAGGCTTCGGTCAGGTTCATACGGCTGCGACGACCGAGGCGTATTTCGGTATCTTTGCTGATCAGATCTTCGCTTAGTGCGGCCAGCGCAACCGAGAGCTTGATTGTGGAGCAGGGCTGAGCGCCACTGGAGAGTGCCAGTTTTTGGTTCACCATTGCCAAAACCCGGCCACTGGTCGGCTCGATAGCCAGCACGGTGCCGTTCATGTTGCCGAGAGCATCGATGGCCGCCTGCCGAACGATCGGATCTTCACCTGCGGTGACGTCGCCTTCGGCGACATCATCCATAAAGGAACTGGCGGTGAAATGCTCGTAATAGCGGCGACGACGGTGGGCAGTGCGAACCACCCGCCTGCTGCGGCTTCGCGCCAGACGAGTTAAGCGTTTGCGAGCACGCGGGGCCTCGGTTACTCTTCGCGATTTTGACTTTGAGGTCAGCGGACGAGTGCTAACGCTGGCAGCGTTTCCACTCTGGGACGTGAGTACAAAAATTATGGCAATGATGGCGCTGAAGAGGCTGGAAGCTTTCTTAGATATCACTTTGCCTTTACCCGTCCCCGGATTCATAGCTACTTACGATGCAGGAGAGATGCCAGTCGGCCACCACCGGGGGGAACCAGCAGCTCTGTGGATAATATGAGAGTTAGACGGGATTCGCAATAGAAAATCTATTTGCTGCGAACCAGGACGGGGAGCATCTAAGTAGAAGGAAAATGGCGGGTTACTGGTATTTTGAAAGCAGTTACCGTCCTTTGGTAATGGTCGGGAGATTACTTCCACGATACCTGTCTTTGTGAAAAAGTTTTTCGCCTGACGAGGCATAGGACCGTTAAACCGGCCTAGCAGCATGCGCCGTGCACATCCGGTGCTCGCCGATTATCAAAAATTTCCATGGAACCGCGGACACTTCATATTGTCGATGGGGATTCAACCGGCGGCACATTACGCGCCGCTGGATTTCACAAACATGGAACAATTCTTGTATGGCGCGACGCGCTGTACACCGGGCCGGTTCCAGCGGGTCTTACACTTGCCCGGCTAGGCCGGGTGCGGTCACGTTTTTGGACGAATGGCAAGAGGCAGACAGAATTTGCCCAGAGGGATGCCGCAGTTGAGACCTATGCCGATTACGACAAAGTCGCTCTCTGGTTCGGTCGTAACTGTGTTCTCTGTCAACTCAGCCTGATACAAGTTCTGAGTTGGTTTCGCGACAAGCATGTGACGGCGACACGCTTTACCTGGGTTGCGCGACATGGGGGAGAACTCCCGCCGCAGGACATAAGCAGGGTGTTCGCGTCGGGGCGCCGCATAACGTCCGCCCAGATGGGTCTAGCAGACCGGGCGTGGCTAGCATTCCGTCAGCCTTCGCCCAGTGGGCTTGTGCGCCTGTTGAAAACTGACCTAACTATTCCTGGACTCCGCCTCGCACTGGTGCGCCTTCTTCAGGAATATCCTTCCGCGCGAGATGGCCTTTCCCGCCTCGAACGCACTCTGTTGCGGCAAATCGGTGGGACAACAAGAGCCGCAGTTGCAGTGGGCACTGTCATAGCTCGGGAGTCGGTTGGGGACGTGCTGCTTTTTGACATGTTACGGAGTTTCATCACGGCGAGGCATCCACTGCTGCACTTCGCTGAGCCCTTTTCTGGACGGGTGAGCAGTTCGAGATTCAACGGTTCGGCGCTGGCCCTAACTGACACCGGACGTCAGGTTCTCAGGGGGAAGGCTGATCACATCGCGATCAACGGAATCGATCGCTGGATCGGAGGAATGCATTTGAAAGGCAAGCGGGTGCCCTGGCGATGGGATCAGCGGCTAGGCATGCTCGTCGCGCTAGGGAACGCGGCTTAGAAAGTTGCCGAGAGCGGAACACCTCAAGCACTGTCCCCAAACAATAAAAGCCGCCAGCAGGAGCCGACGGCTGAAAGTTGATAGCCAGAGAGAGCTAATTCTCGTACAGCAGCACGCCTTCCGCTTTCTCGGAGTCCACCGGACGGTAGTACAGCTTGTCTCCTTCCAGGAAAACCTCGATAAACGCGGGCCGCGTCGTAATCGTACCCTGAATGAGCGCCTCGGAAAGAGGATCTTCGATGTACTTCTGCAGGGCGCGGCGCAAGGGACGCGCGCCATAGCTGCGGTCTCCGAGGGTCTGGTTGAGGATCCACTTCTTGGCTTCATCGGTTACGGTAACTGTAATCGACTTCTGCGCCAGGTTGGTGTTCAAGTGGTTGACCATCAGCTCGAGAATCTGGATGAGATCGTTCTCGTTCAGCGCGTTGAAGATGATGACTTCGTCCAAGCGGTTCAGGAACTCCGGATTGAAGGTGCGCTTGACCTCGTTCTTCACCAGGTCCTCAATCTTCTCGGAGACCATATCTTCTTTGCTTGACTGGAAGCCCAGGCCCTCGCGCTTCTGCAGGTGGCGGGCACCGATATTCGAGGTCATGATGATGATGGTGTTCTTGAAATCTACGGTGTTACCGAGACCGTCGGTGAGCTGGCCGTCTTCAAAGACCTGCAACAGAATGTTGAACACATCCGGGTGGGCCTTCTCGATTTCGTCAAGGAGAACGACCGAATACGGTGCGCGTTTCACACGTTCGGTGAGCTGTCCACCCTCTTCGTAACCTACGTATCCCGGAGGCGAGCCGATCAGCTTGGAGACCGAGTGCTTCTCCATGAATTCCGACATATCGAAACGAACCAGGGACTTCTCGGTTCCGAACATGAATTGCGCCAAGGTGCGCGCGACTTCTGTCTTGCCAACGCCTGTAGGACCGAGGAACAAGAATGAGCCAATCGGGCGGTTCGGGCTCTTCAGTCCAGCGCGGCTGCGACGGATGGCGCGGGCGAGGGCCGTGATCGCTTTGTCTTGAGAGATAACCCGCTTGTGCAGTTCTTCTTCAATGCGCAACAGCTTCTGCGACTCTTCTTCCTTAATTGACGTAATCGGAACGCCGGTCCAGCGCGATACCACGTCCTCGATGTCCTCCCGACCGACAACGCCGGTGGAGGATTCATCGAGGTGGTATTTTTCGCGAAGGGCGCGCAGGTTCTCGCGCTCCTTGCGTTCCTCGTCCGAGTAGAAGCGCGCCTTCTCAAACTCGTGGTTCGCGATGGCGTTCTCCATACGATGGACGATGAACTTGATGCGCTTCTGGACTTCGGTGATCTCTTCAGGCAAGGAAGTCTGGCGCAGCTTTACCCGCGCGCCGGCTTCATCCACCAGGTCGATCGCCTTGTCTGGCAGAAACCGGTCAGGAATGTAGCGGTTCGAGTGCGAGACGGCGAAATTGATGGCGTCATCGGTATAGGTGACTGCGTGAAACTTCTCGTAACGGTCCTTGATCCCGAAAAGAATCTTGGTAGCATCGCCTTCGTTCGGCGGCGGGACCTTGACGGCTTGGAATCGCCGCTCCAGAGAGCGGTCCTTTTCGATGGATTTGCGATATTCGCCGGGCGTAGTAGCGCCAATGCACTGAATCTCGCCGCGAGATAATGCCGGCTTCAAAATGTTGGCGGCATCGAGAGATCCCTCGGCCGAGCCGGCGCCAACCAGCGTGTGCAACTCATCGATGAAGATGATGGCGTTTTGCGACTCCATCAGTTCCTTCATGATGGTCTTGAGCCGTTCTTCGAACTGGCCGCGATACTTAGTTCCGGCAACGATCAGAGAGAGATCGAGAGCGAGAATGCGCTTGTCGGCCAAGAACGATGGGACCTCGCCGTCAGCGATACGTTGCGCAAGACCTTCGACAATCGCAGTCTTGCCGACCCCAGGTTCGCCAATCAGCACCGGATTATTCTTCGTGCGACGGCACAGGATCTGGACTACTCGCTCGAGTTCACCCTCTCGGCCGATCAGCGGATCGAGCTGCGTATCCATGGCGGCCTGGGTGAGGTCGCGAGAGAATTCACTGAGTAATGAGGATTCGCGCTGCCGTTGCGGCTGCGATTTCTCCTGGCTGCTCCGCGCCAATTCTTCGCGTATCGTCGAGAGCCGCAGTCCGCGCTCGTGCAAAATTTCCGCGGCGAAGCATTTTTCTTCCCGCAGCAACCCCAGCAGAAGATGTTCGGTTCCGATATGTTTGTGCGATAGGCGCTCGGCTTCTTCCGCAGCGTAAGCCAGAACCCGCTTGCACTCGTTGCTCAGCGGGAGGTCGACAGAGGTGGAAACTTTCTCACGGATCGTGGTGTGCCCTTCGATTTGCTTGCGGATCGATTCCACCGAGGCATGGGAGCGCAGAAACCGGTTGGTAAGGGCCTTGTCTTCGCGCAGGAGTCCCAGCAGGAGGTGCTCCGTCTCAATATAAGGAGACCCGAACTGGCTGGCTTCATAGCGCGCAAAGAAGATAACGCGCCTTGCTTTCTCCGTATAACGTTCAAACATAAGACCTACCCCTTCGCCTCACCAGGAACCCGGCAGACATCATCGGCAACCGGTCCATGGGGAAGCCCCATTGCCCCTGAGATCATTATGCAATCCGTGTGCCACGGATTCCAAGTCCCTGAACATCCCATCGGAACCCGCTCTCATTACTAAAGACACCGCCTTCACTACAGACACCGCCTTCGCAACTCTTTCTGTTTCATTCGGGCTGTTTCATTCGGGCTGTTTCATTTCCGGCACGTCGTTCCACTTCACTTGCAAACCAAACCGTTTACCCGGCAAGCGTCTCCGGGACGAGTTCCTCTGCTCTCCCGTTTTGCAGCCGCAAGACCCGGTCACACCGCCGGGCGAATGCAATGTTGTGGGTCGCGATAAGGGAAGTCAGCTGGTAATCGCGATGTAACCTGGCAATCAACTCGAAAACCGAGTCCGCGGTACGGCTGTCCAGGTCTCCGGTGGGTTCGTCCGCCAGCAAAAGCTTTGGCTGCGTGATCAGCGCTCTGGCCAGCGCCACGCGCTGCTGTTCCCCTCCGGAAAGTTCCCCTGAACGATGATGCGAACGCTGCTCCAATCCCACCTCCCGCAGCCACTGCGAAGCTTCTTCCTCCGCTTGCTGCCGCGGAACCTCTCGCAGCAAAAGGGGCATGGCCACGTTCTCAAGCGCCGTAAATTCCGGCAACAAGTAGTGGAACTGCCAGACGAAACCAAGTTCCCGATTGCGGAACTCGGCAGCGGCGTCGTCCGAGAGCGAACTCAACCGCAAGTGGGCGCAGTATACGTCACCTGCAGAAGCTCTATCAAGGGCACCCAGTATGTGTAACAAGGTACTCTTGCCTGCTCCCGACTCGCCAACGATTGCCAGCATCTCTCCTCTGGCTATCTGGAACGAAAGATTTTCAAAGAGCACCAGGTCCGATTCGCCGGAGCGAAAAGCCTTCTTCAGACCTTCGACCCGCAAAATCACTTCACTTGCTTTTAGATGCAAGCGGCTGGCTCCCCGGCTCATCACTGAAGCCGTGATCTCATTAGAACACGACTAAGGAGGATGCCTTTCTACTTCCGTTTCCGGGAGCATCTATGCAGAAAACTGTATGCAGACGTTTGCCAGTTGGCAAACGCGACGGATGCAAGCTGAAACCGGAGTAACAAAATGCCACGTAAAAAAGTGCTGGTGTTACGGAAAGGAAACACGCCAAGAGTCCTCAAAAACTAAAAGCTACTCATAGCGCAATGCTTCAGCGGGCAGGATCCGGGCTGCGGACCATGAGGGATACACGGTTGCGATCAGCGAGATCGCTACCGCGACCAGCGACACCAGAGCGCCGTCGATGGCTCTTGGGGCAAAGGGCACGTAATCGATCGAGTACACTTCCGGCGCTAACGACAAGACATGATAATGACCGCCAAACCAGGAAAGCACGTAGCCGAGCACCAACCCGATAGCCGTGCCGACCACACCGATAAGTACGCCCTGGGTGACGAATATTCGCCGCACCTGCGCCTTGCGCGTGCCCATCGACATAAGCACAGCGATGTCCCGAGTCTTCTCCATCACCATCATCGTTAACGAAATCAGAATGTTCAGTGCCGCGACAAACACAATCAGTCCGATGGTGATGAACGTAACCAACCGCTCCAAGCGCAGGGCTCGAAACAGCGGCTTGTTTTGCTCCATCCAGTTAGTGGTCATGAAGCCTGGGCCGGCGGCCTGTTCAATCTCACCCGCGATTTCGCCGGCATTGTAGATATCGTCCACTTTAAACTCGATTACGGAGACCTGATCTCCCAGCCCGAACAGCCGTTGCGCGTCACTCAAGCGAATGAAACCCCACGAATTGTCGTAATCAAAGAACCCGGAATCAAAAACCCCAGCCACACGGAACCGCGTGTATTTGGGAACCATGCCAAACGGCGTAAGTTCGCCCTGGGGGCTGGTCACCTGCACAACGGAACCAACGGTCGCACCCAGCTCCTCAGCCATACTCTTGCCGAGAATGACTGGCGGCATGGCGGCCACCCGATTCTCTACCGCGCTGAGATCACTAGCAGAGCGATCCTCAGCAGCCTGGGGCGCTTCATCATCCAGACTCCGAACGTTCGCCGCTTGCCAGCCCGTACTGCCTTGAACCACATTGAATTCAACTTGCTCTCCTTCTTTCAGGCTGCGCAATCCATTCCGCTGCAGCGCTGCGGAATGGACGGAAATGTCTTCCCCATTCTGGCGGCGGATAAAACCGTAGCCTTTGGCATCGTTGAACCACTTTACCGTTCCTTGTTCTGTACCGGCGTGATTCGGGTTGTCCTGCCTCAATTCACTTTCGTGTCGAGAGCCGGGGCCTTCGAGAGCGTCAGCCGAACCGATCTTCACGGTATCTAACAGATCGCTAACCCTCTGTTCGTATGCTGGGATGATGCCCTTCAGCACAGCGCCACGCGCGCGAGGTCCGCGCGAGATCATCACTTGTTCGTAGATATCGGGTGCGGCCGCAATCACGTGCGGCTGTTTGGAAAGTTTGTCCATGAGCATACGCCAGTTTTTGATTCCGTCGCTTTCAATGCGAAGCAGATTAACGTGCGATGTCGAACCGAGCAGACGTCGCTGCAGATCCTGGCGGAAGCCGTTGTTGATCGCCAGGGCCACGATCAGCGAAGCTACGCCGGCCGCTACTCCGGCAATAGATATGCCTGTGATCACTCCGATCACAGCCTGGCGGCGTTTTGCACGCAAATACCTGGTCGCGACAAACAGCTCGAATTTCATGCCAACGTCTCTCGGTGGCAGGCTCAAGTACCTTCCACCGCCCGCAAAGACAGAAGTAACGCGTTGCCGGAGGGCTCTTTGGGAATGCAATCCGAAAGGCTCCAGAGCCTTCCTTCTAATTATGTAGGGGAATGTGTCCTGGAGGGGATTATAAGGAGCCTCGCACCGAGAATTCCAATGCACGGCTCGGCCCGGCAGCATGAGGCTCTGGCCACAGGGGAGGTGAGAGGGCGAAACCTGATCCCACACTAACCACTTTTGCGAAGCTACTTAGCTTTCCCCCCATCGTGTCCATACAGTCTTAGCTGTATTTTGAAAAGTTCTTGAAGTATTTGGTTCCTTCCGCTTGTGAAATAGTTGTTCAAACTGTGATTTCGGGCTGCTCGGCACGAAAATCAAAGGTTCGCGAAGCCAATGAACGCGCGGCTGGTATCCACACTTTTGTGCCAACGTCAACGCCCGAGTCGCAAGTGACCGCCTGCCTATAAACTGACATTTGTGCCTGAATTGCCTGAGGTCGAAACCATTGCCCGAGGCTTGGCCAGTCGGGTTACGGGAGACATTATCGAGTCGGTCTGGCTAGGGGCGAAGCCGGAACCGTTGAAGTCTGCGGCATCGGAGATCGTTGCAACGCTGGAAAAGAGGCGCATTGCAGGGGTCAGGCGAGTGGGGAAGCACATCGTATTTGACCTGGGGGGGAACCGGACCCCGGCCGCGATGGCTTCCGGGACAAATCGAAAACACAAACGCAGTACGAATGCACGAATTGACCGTTCTCGGGGCTCGAGAGCGCGATTGAAAGTACCGGCTGCTTGGTCAGCTACGGGCGCCAGCCCGACCCACGCACAATGGATTGTGCACCTGGGAATGACGGGCCGAATTCTCGTTTGTCAGCCCGAGGCGCAGGTCGAAAAGCATACACACGCAATTGTGACCCTCGCTTCCGGCCGAGAATTGCGGTTCGTAGATCCCAGGCGTTTCGGGCGCCTCAGTGTTTCCCCGGGTTTCGTAGCCGCGGGGTTGGAGCCGCTGGACATCGAGTTACAGCCGTTCCGGGGTCTTTTCCGGGGACGCAAGACTCCGATCAAGAGCGCGCTGCTGAACCAGAAACTCTTGAGCGGTGTGGGCAATATTTACGCCGATGAATCGCTATTTCGTGCCGGTGTTCGTCCTCGCCGCCGAGCGGCTTCTCTCACCCGTGAGGAGCTGAAGAGACTTTACGTGAACCTCAAAGAGGTCCTGAAAGAAGCCATTGCTCTCGGCGGTTCATCAGTCGCGGATTACGTAGATGCCGATGGCGAAGAAGGTTTCTTCCAGCTGCAGCATCGTGTTTACGGCCGGGAGGGCGAGCCTTGCCTCACGTGCAAAACCGCAATCAAGCGGATCGTGATCGCTGGACGCAGCAGCCACTACTGTCCCAAGTGCCAGAAGTAAACAATCAAAGCAAGATGCGACCATCCGCGACCCCCACCTGCGCTGTGGTAGGCTAAGTCTCTTCTTTTTCTATGCTCAAATTCTCGATCGGTGTGGATCTCGGCGGCACGAACCTGCGCATCGCGGCCGTGGACGAAAAGGGAGTACTGCTCGAGAAAGTCACACTCGGCACACAGGTCGCTCTGGGGCGCGATCACGTGATCAATGAAATGTCGGATGCAATCCGCCACCTGGCGGACAAGTACCGGCGGAATTACTCGTTGCAGGGAATAGGCGTGGGGGTGCCGGGAATCATCGACATGAAGACAGGCATGCTGCGCGAATCCCCCAATCTTCCGGGGTGGGCCAATTCTCCCGTGCACTCCCAAATCGAGCAACGTCTGGGAACGCGGGTGATCCTGGAGAACGATGCCAATGCAGCGGCGTTTGGTGAAAAATGGCTGGGTGCAGCGCGTGACGTCGATGACATGGCGATGTTGACGCTGGGCACCGGCGTTGGTGGCGGAATTGTGCTCGGGGGCCGTCTTTGGCATGGAATGACGGGCATGGCCGGCGAGTTTGGTCACATGACCGTTGAGCCTGAGGGAGTGCCTTGCCCCTGCGGCAATCGCGGGTGCCTCGAGCAGTACGCCTCGGCAACCGCGGTCGTGCGAATGGCCCGTGAGGCGATCGCGAGTGGGCGGGCGCCTGGGTTGGATCGCGCCGCCAGCTCCGACCCGGAGTTCAGTGCGAAGGCGGTCTACAATCTGGCGATTCAGGGGGACCAGGAGGCCAAGAGAATCTTCGGCCGCGTAGGACGCGCTCTGGGCATCGGCACAGCGGACCTGGTAAACGCACTAAACCTTCCTATGTACGTAATTGGTGGGGGGGTATCGAGCGCGTGGGAAGCGTTCTCTCCTTTCGTCTTCGAGGAGCTGCGGCAACGTTCGATGGTCTATGCCGCAACCGCGCCCGCAGGATCTTTATCTGGAGACCAAGGGGCATCCGCGCAAGTAGAGCCCGGCGGTCCTACAAAAACCATCGTGACTCGGGCTCTGCTCGGCAGTGACGCGGGTTTGTATGGCGCGGCTCGGTTGCCAATGATCGCGAGCTAGTTGCTGGCTACGGCTGACTGCAATCGGGCAATTTCCTTCGGCTCAAGACGGCGAAATTCTCCCGGCGAGACATCGAGTTCCAGCGGCCCGTAACGAACACGCCTGATTTTTTCCACGTGATGTCCGATTTCCTCAAACATGCGCCGAATCTGCCGATTCTTGCCTTCGGTAAGGATGATTTCGTACCAGGGATTGTCGGCTTCGTGAATAAGCCGGATTTTAGCTGGCGCGGTTTTGATTCTCCTGCCTCGGCCTGATTGAATGAAAACTCCCGCGCGCAATTTCGCCAGGGCCTCAGGTGCAGGCATTCCTGCCACCTTCACGACGTAAGTCTTCGCAACGCACGTTGCCGCCTTCATTAACCTGGCGGCGAGTTCGCCATCATTGGTCAGCAACAGCAAGCCTTCGCTGCCATAGTCCAGCCTGCCTACCGGGTAGACACGCGCATTGACTCCGTGGAGTAGATCCATCACCGTTGGTCTGCCTTCAGGATCACTGACAGTGGTCACGTATCCTTTGGGTTTGTTCATCAGCAGGTAAACGCGCCGTTGAGCACCACGTAGCAGCTTGCCGTTGACACGTATGTGGTCGCGCTCAGGATCGGCTTTGGCGCCGAGTTCTGTGACCAGCTGGCCGTTTACAGATACCGCGCCTCCTGTAATCAGAGCCTCGGCTTTGCGGCGTGAGGCGATGCCCGCTGCTGCAATGATTTTCTGAAGACGCTGGAGAGGCATGGTCGGACATTTAAACATTTACCACAGAGGGCACAGGGGACACAGAGTATTGTCACGGAAAGAATGCAGCCTCACGCGGCAGGATCGTTTTCGCTTTCCCGGTTGCGCTCCGCGACTGTCATTTCGCTCTCACGATCAGGCTCTTCTGCTTCAGACGTAATCCTCTTTGCGCTCCCCTCGGCGGAATCGGTTGTAAGCTCCGTTGGTGAAGTGTCCTGGCTGGTGTCTTGTGCAACTGGTACCAACTCGCTTTGGAACGACTCTGCCACTAATTTTTCAAATTCTTCCATGCTGGGTAATTCGTACAGATCCTTGAGCCCGAAGCGCAAGAGGAATTCCTTCGTAGTCTTGTACAGAATCGGGCGGCCGATTACAGCCTTCCGGCCAGCAGTGGTAATTAGCTTCCGCTCCAGCAGGGTGGCGAGGACGCCGCTTGAATCGACCCCGCGGATTTCACTGATTTCCGGAACCGTGACGGGCTGCTTGTAAGCAATCACTGCGAGTGTTTCAAGGGCCGGTAATGACAGCCGGATCGGCGGCTTCAGGCTCTTGGCGAATTCGCGCAGCAGATCGTGATGCTCTGGTTTCGACGACATCCGATATCCGCCAGCCACTTGCCGAATCTCGATTCCGTGACTGGAGGTGGAATAATCGATGACGAGTTCCTCCAACGCCAGACGTACGCGGGCACGGACCTCTGCTTCAGTGTCAGCCCCTTCTGCAACAACTGACTCTCTAACGAGTTGCACAATGTGCTCGAGCGTGATCGGCGTTTCCGCCGCGTAAACAATCGCTTCGAGTTTGGCTTTGAGACTCATAAAGAAGCCCTAAGTCGTCAGCCCGCAATGCCCGGGCTGTTGGTGAGTGAACGCGTTGTTTTCACCGCCAATCATCCCGGACCGCCGTCGTTTCGGCCACGAGGGTGTCGAAAGCGTGATGCTTGCGCAGCTGGATTTCGCCAAACAACCGATCCTGACGCAGTTGAATCGCTTGCAGACGAACCAGCTCCAGTAACGCCAGAAACATGCATACCAGGGCCTGATGCGAATTCAGATTCCGTAGAATCTGCTTGAGATAAATCGGGCGATCTTCGAGCGCCAACCGGCGGCGCAGGAAATCGATCATCTGTCCCACCGTAACCGCCTCCTCGCCAACTTCAAGGAGTGGCCGGGATCGCATGCGTTCCAGAACCTGGCGGAACGTTTTCACCAGATCGATTACGTCGGCAGCCATCTCCGGCTCTGTTCCTTCGGCGTCCATGAACTCACGAATCGCGGGGTTGGTACGCACGGCGTCCTCAATCTGCTGTTTTTGAAAAAGCATTTGCGCTGCAGATCTGAACTTCTCGTGTTCGAGCAGCCGATTTACAAGTTCCGAACGAGGATCTTCCTGCAGTTCGGCGGGCGCATCCGGATCCCGAGGCAGCAGCATCTTCGACTTGATGTGAATCAGAAGCGCAGCCATATAAATGAAGTCGGCGGCCACGTTCACGTCTAATTCCCGCAATTTTTCTACATAGGCCAGATATTGTGCGGTGATCCTGGCAATTGGTATGTCGTAAATATTGATGTCCTGCTTGCGGATCAAGTCGAGCAAGAGATCGAGCGGCCCCTGATAGACGTTGGCCACCTCGACGGCAAAGGGAAAATCGCTGTCGTCTTTCTTTTTTTCCGGTGCGGTGGGGGCTACTGCAGCTGTGGCCACGGCTACGTTCTCGGCATCGGACTTCAATGGGTCAGGCATCGTTCTGGCAGAAATCATTTTGCCGCTTGCGCATTGCCCGGAGGTTCATAGCTAAGAGACATATGCATCGCGTCCCTCACTTCGTTCATCGTAGCGGTCGCGACTTTGCCGGCCCGGGCAGAACCTGCTTCCAGAATATCCCAGGCGAGCCGCGGATTCTCCTCATATTTCTTGCGACGCTCCTGCATGGGATTCAAGATGCTAACCAGGGCGGCGGCAGCCCAGCGCTTGCACTCGATACAGCCAATTCCGGCAGAGCGGCAACCCACATCGACTTTGGCTATGGTTTCACCGTCGCTGAATATTTTGTGCAGATCCCCCACGGGGCACACATCCGGATTTCCCGGATCGGTGCGCCGAATGCGCGCCGGATCTGTGACCATGGTCTTCAGCTTCTCCCGTACGACCGGCTCCGGGTCAGTTAGCAGGATGGTATTTCCGTACGACTTCGACATCTTGCGCCCGTCCGTTCCCGGGAGCTTGGCGGCGGGAGTCAACAGCGGCTGCGGCTCCGGAAACACTGGAGCACGCTTTCCGCTATAGAACATGTTGAAGCGTCGAGCGATTTCGCGAGTCAGTTCGACGTGAGGAACCTGATCTTCACCCACGGGAACGAAATCCGCTTTGTAGATCAATATATCTGCGGCTTGTAGCACGGGGTAGCCGAGAAATCCATATGTACCGAGGTCTTTTTCGGTGATGTTTTCCCGTTGTTCCTTATACGTGGGCACACGCTCTAGCCATCCAAGCGGTGTAATCATTGAGAAAAGCAGATGCAATTCAGCGTGCTGCGGGACATGAGACTGGATGAACATGACGCAACGCTCGGGGTCCAGGCCAGCCGCCAGCCAGTCGAGCAGCACTTCCACGGAATTCTGCTTGATTGTCGATGTATCAGCGTAATCAGTGGTGAGCGCGTGCCAATCTGCAATGAAGAAAAAGCAATCGTACTGATCCTGCATGCGCACCCAGTTGTCCAGCGCTCCCACAAAATTGCCCAGGTGCAGTTTGCCGGTTGAGCGCATGCCGCTCAGCACGCGTCTTTTGGGGTTGGGTCGAGAGGGCATCAGATTTTGACAACGATGTAACGGAAAACGTCGATTGCCGGTCCTATCAGCTTCATGAGCAGCCCGCCACCCCAAAAGACCAGAATGAAGAGTCCGAACATACCGACAGTGTCATAGACGCGAAGCGCTCCCGCGGGCAAGAGATGTCGGAACACGTGGCTGCCGTCGAGTGGTGGAACAGGAATGAGGTTGAAAACCCCCAGCACAACGTTGATCAATATTACCTGGTAAACAAGCAGGCAAAAGGGAGCAAGAAGGGAATTGATCTGGCTGAGATCAAAACCTGGGGCCCTAACTACCAGACCAACCACGATGCTCGTGGCGGTGGGAGATAACAGTTTAGCAACCGCGAGGACCAGCACCGCGAAAATGGCCACCACGAAATTGCTCACCGGACCTACTACGGCAGTCAGGATGTCGTCCAGTACCGGATTCTTAAAGTTTCGGGGATCAACCGGTGTGGGTTTTGCCCAGCCCAGCAGGGGCACATGAAAAAACATGGCAATCAGCGGCAGTAGGACAGTCCCCAGAGGGTCGATATGGCGAAGAGGATTCAGTGAAACCCGTCCGAGCATGCGGGCTGTGGGATCGCCGCGAAGATTGGCCATCCAGGCATGCGCCGACTCATGCACGCTGATCGCGAACAGGAACACGATCATTTGGAAGAGGATTTCGACGTGCTGCAGGTTCATCCGGTTTGCGTTGATACTAACACGCGCTGCTTCTAGGCCGGGGCTGGCTCTTGGCCGCGAGTAGGACGCTAATGCGGGGGCGAATATTTTACGAAAGCCTCATCTGCAATTAGAATATCGGAATGGTAGTTCCGCTTGCCCTCACGTGGGCCCATCCTCTCGTGCAGGAGTGGTTTGTAGGGAAGTTTGGCACGCCAACGGAGCCTCAGGAGCAAGGCTGGCCGCACATTCTGGCCGGGCGAACCACTCTGATCTCAGCGCCCACTGGGTCGGGCAAGACACTTGCCGCATTCCTCGCCTGCATCGATCGATTGGTTTGCAAGGCCCTCTCCGGGGATTTGCAGGACCGCACGGAAGTTCTCTACATCTCGCCGTTGAAGGCGCTAGGCAACGACATTCAGAAAAATCTGGAAGTGCCCCTGGGCGAAATCCTGCATAGGGCAGGCGAGCGCGGTTTGCTGATGCCGGAGATTCGCACCGCGGTCCGCACCGGCGACACCCTGATGCACGAGCGCCGTGCCATGCTGAAACGGCCACCGCACATTCTCGTAACCACGCCGGAGTCGCTCTACATCCTGCTTACCGCCGAGAGAAGTCGCGCGATTTTGCGGGATATCGGAACCGTCATCGTGGACGAAATCCACGCGGTGGCGGACGACAAACGCGGCGCACACCTCACTTTGTCGCTTGAAAGGCTGGAAGCGCTAACCCATCGCCCTCCCGTGCGCATCGGGCTTTCGGCGACTCAGAAGCCGATTGAAGAAGTCGCACATTTTTTGCGAGGGAACGGCCGTCCGGATCCCGTGATTGTGAACATCGGCCACCAGCGGCAGCTCGATGTGGCCGTCGAGGTCCCCGCTTCGGCGCTTGGTCCAATCACCACCAATGAAATGTGGGACGAAGTTTATGACCGGCTTGCGGAATTGGTCAATCAAAACCGCTCGACTTTGGTGTTCGTGAATACTCGGCGGCTGGTAGAGCGGGTTGCCCACAATCTGGCCGAACGCGTCGGTGAAGAGAACGTTGCTGCTCACCACGGCAGCCTCTCTCGCCGGCTGCGGCTTGCGGCAGAAAAGAGGCTGAAAGAAGGACAGATCAAAGTACTGGTGGCCACTAGTTCCCTGGAGCTGGGAATTGATATCGGCACAGTAGATCTGGTGATTCAGATCAGCTCGCCGCGCGCAATTGCGGTTGCCCTGCAGCGGGTGGGACGTTCGGGCCACTGGCGCGGGGCAGTTCCCAAAGGGCGATTTTTCGCCACTACACGGGATGATTTACTCGAATGCGCGGCCTTGGTGCGTGCGATCCGGCGAGGCGATCTCGACCGGCTGATGATTCCCGAATCTCCGCTCGACATTCTGGCCCAGCAGATTGTTGCCACATGCGCGAGCGAAGAGTGGGATGAAGATCAACTATTCGGCCTGGTTCGCCGCGCCTATCCGTACCGGCTGCTCTCGCGCCAAATTTTTGATGCGATTTTGGAGATGCTTGCGGAAGGAATTGCCGCGCGCAGGGGACGCTATGGAGCTTATCTCCACCACGACCGCGTGAATCGCAAGCTGCGGGCGCGGCGGGGCTCGCGGTTTGCAGCGATCACCAGCGGCGGGGCAATTCCGGAAACCGCTCTTTACACGGTCGTCGCCGAACCCGAAGGAACAGTCGTCGGGACGCTGGATGAGGATTTTGCGGTCGAGAGCAATCGCGATGACATCGTCCTGTTGGGTAATACCTCCTGGAGGATCAGAAGGGTGGAGAGCAAGTCCGGGCGCGTGCTGGTGGAGGATGCACGTGGGGCGCCGCCTACCCTGCCGTTCTGGCTGGGTGAAGCGCCGGCGCGAACGCAAGAACTCTCTGCTCACGTCACCGCGCTGCGAAAAGAAATCAGCGACAGGCTTGCCGGCGCCTCGCCGGTGGCAGTTTCACAGAACCCGGCGGAAGTAGCAGAGACGGTTGCGTGGCTGAAGCAGGAGTGCGGTCTGGACGATTCCGGCGCGGAGCAGGCCGTCGAGTACATCCTGCAAGGACGCGCCGTGCTCGGCGCGGTTCCAACCCAGGATACCGTCATTGCGGAGCGGTTTTTCGACGAAGCTGGCGGCATGCAGCTCGTTATCCATGCGCCTTTCGGTGGTCGCATCAACAAGGCCTGGGGGCTGGCTCTGCGCAAGCGCTTCTGCCGCAGTTTCAACTTCGAGCTGCAAGCTGCGGCCACCGACAACGGCCTCAACATCGCGCTCGCCGAGCAGCACAGTTTTCCCCTGCACGATGTCTTTCACTTTCTGAATGCCGAGAGCGTGCAGCCGGTGCTGGAGCAGGCGGCGCTCGCATCGCCGATCTTCCGCACGCGCTGGCGGTGGGATGCCAATCGCGCGCTTGCGCTGCTGCGTTTTCAGGGCGGAAAGAAAGTTCCCCCGCAGATTCAGCGGATGCGCTCGGACGACCTGCTGGCCTCAGTTTTTCCTGACGTGGCGGCCTGCCAGGAGAATATAACCGGCGACATTCAGATTCCCGATCATCCACTTGTCAACGAAGTGATGAAGGATGTGCTGAACGAGGCGATGGATCTGGATGGCTTGAAGGATCTGCTGCGACGAATGGAGAGCGGGCAGATTCGCTGTATTGCGGTGGACACGCCAGTCCCTTCTCAGTTCTCGCACGAAATCCTGAACGCGAATCCATATGCCTATCTCGATGATGCGCCCTTGGAGGAGCGGCGCGCGCGGGCTGTGGAGATGCGTCGGATTTTGCCGGAGTCGGTGCTGGAGGAGGTGGGCAAGTTGGATCCGGCGGCCATCGCGCAGGTGCGGGAAGAGGCATGGCTCGACGTGCGGGATGCGGATGAACTGCATGATGTACTGCATACGCTGATCGCGTTGCCGGAAGCGGCCATTCTCGGGCGTGCTCCGTTTGCCGACCACGCGGCTGCGGACGCCCTCGTCGGCGCACCGGAACAGAGCTACGAGTGGCGGTTCTTTTTTGAGAACCTCGTGCGGGAGAACCGGGCCACGAGAGCTGTCCGCGACGGCCGCAGCTACTGGGTGGCTGCCGAGCGGGCAAGCGCCTTCGCTACCCTGTTTCCGAACGCAATATTTGAACAGGAATTGCCGGAAGTGGAGACCACTTCCCTGTCTCGGGAAGACGCCCTCCTAGGCATGCTCAGTGGCTGGATGGCACACCTTGGGCCTACCACCGCATCGCAAATTGGGGCACTGCTCGGGCTGCCTTCGCCAGAAATCGAGAAGACTCTGCTGCGCATGGAAGCGAGCGGCTCGATACTACGGGGAAGCTTCACCGGCGCAACGCGGGCGGGGGCGCCCGCACCATATGAGCCTGCGAGTCCTGAAACCGAATGGTGTGAGCGGAGGCTGCTGGCGCGCATACATCGCCTGACCGTAGCCACATTACGCAAGCAGATCGAGCCGGTCACTGCCGCACAGTACATGCGCTGGCTATTGCGCTGGCAGCATGTCGCGCCGGCAACCCAGGTACAGGGTGAACGCGGATTGCTCGACGTGCTTCGTCAACTGCAAGGATTCGAAATCCCAGCTAATGCCTGGGAGCGGCAGGTGCTTTCGCGGCGCATCGCGAATTACGATCCCAAATGGCTAGACCAGCTGTGCCTTACCGGCGCAGTCGGCTGGGGACGCCTGTCGCCGCATCCCGCAACCCTTGACGATTCTGCGGCGGGCAAGCGCCGCGTGATTCCCACCAGCGTGGCGCCCATCACCTTCTTTGTTCGTGAAGAGGCGGACTGGATGGCATCGCACACTCCAGCAACCGATCAGCCCGAGGCGCGTGGTTTGAGCCACGGGGCCAGACAGGTGTTGGATTTTCTGCGGCACCGGGGCGCATCGTTTTTCGCAGACATCGTCCGGGGCACGGGCAAGCTGAAATCGGAGATTGAAACTGCGCTCTGGGAATTGGTGGCTGCCGGGATGGTAACCGCCGATGGCTTCGACAACCTGCGCTCGCTTATCGATCCCAAGCGCCGTGCCGGACAAGGTTCCGGGCGCACGGCGCGTCCTCGGCATAGCGCGGGACGCTGGGCGTTGCTCTACACGGACCAGGCGGCAGAGCGCAACCAGGCTGTCGAAGCGACTTGCTGGATGCTGCTCAAGCGCTACGGCGTAGTGTTTCGTGATCTGCTGGCGCGCGAGGCCAATTTGCCGAAATGGCGGGAGCTGCAAATGGGCTTTCGCCGCCTGGAAGACCGGGGTGAGATTCGCAGCGGTCGGTTTGCCGACGGATTTCTGGGAGAGCAGTTCGCCCTGCCGGTCGCGGTAGAGTCTCTGCGCGCAACGCGCAAGCTCACGGCCACGGGAGAAGTAGTCACAATTTCTGCCGCCGATCCCTTGAATCTGGTTGGGATTCTGGTGCCGGGCGAGCGTGTACCCGCGATTTCAGGGAGGACCGTGAGTTTTCGAGAGGGAGTTGCTGTGGAGGCAACCGAGCGTCGCAGCGCCGAAGAACTCGTTGCCACGAGATGAATGGCATTCCAATGCGCAAAATAATTGGGGACCCGATGAGGGGGTACCTCAGGTCCCCAACGGTATGCCTAGCCGGAACTGCTCGAAAGCGCTTCCCCCATCGCTTTGCCAGGCAAGAACCTGCTGAAGCAAAGTGCACGTGTTCCGCCAATGTTTTGTATGGCCAGAACAAACCGTGGGTTCTGACTTATTCCCATGAATCCATTGAACTTCTAGTGCTTCCGGCAAACTCGGGGTTCGTTTGGTAGAGCCTATTCACTATCCGAAAGGTTAAATTAGCTATCTGTTCGGATAGTGGAACAAAGAATCGGCGCACGTTGCAAAGCTGCTTGCTTGTGATAAACCGAGGCAGTGATTGAGGCGCTAACCCGTGAAGCCACGACTTCTGGCAGTTGCCGGACCTCTCAAAGATTCTGTCTTCAATTTGGAAACCCCGGAGACCACCGTCGGCCGTGACGCCGTCAACACGTTTTCGATTAACGACCCGTCAGTCTCCCGGCGCCATTGCGTCCTCACTCTTGAGCAGGACCGCTACATTATCCGCGACCTCAAAAGCAGAAATGGCACTTACGTGAATGCCGTGGACGTTCCGGAGAGTCACCTCAATCACGGTGATCAGCTCTCTATTGGCGACTCAGTTTTCCTCTTTCTGCTTCATGAAGAGCCCGCGGATGCCTCCGCTGCGAGCCCGGTCGAATTCGATGACCACGCAACTCAAGCCACTGCTCGGTTGCGTCCGCATGAAGTGCTTTATTTACATCCTGACCGCATCCAAAACGAACTCCCTGCCAATTCGCGATTGGGGCGAAATCTGAATGTCCTATTGAAAATCAGCCGCGCGGTACACTCGATTGAAGACATCGACCAACTGCAAGCACGAATCCTGGAATTGATCTTCGAAGTCGTGCCAGCTGAGCGTGGCGCGATCCTGCTGGATGGCAAAGGCATTGACAATCTTTCATCGATATTTGCCCGTCATCGGTTATCGCGATCGGCTCAGCCAGTTCGCGTGAGCCGGACGGTTGCACGTCAGGTCCTGGAACAAGGCGTCGCAGTTCTGGGGACCGATGTGCCGCAAAGCAGCGGGCTTCGCGAAGTTGAAAGCCTTTTGAATTCGCAGGTGCGCTCGCTTCTGTGCGTCCCTTTGAGTGTGTTCCAGAAGGTGATCGGCTGCATTTATCTGGACACGACGCTGAGCGGCGGACGCTTTGAAAGCGACGATCTCGAACTGGTGGCGGGTATCGCCGGAATTTGCGCGGCTGCGCTGGAAAATGCGCGTCGGTTACAGTGGCTGGAGCAGGAAAATCTGCGGCTGACCACAGAGATCAATCTCGAACACAACATGGTCGGCGAGACCGCATGCATGAAGGAGTTGTACCAGTTCTTGTCCCGGGTTGCGCCGAACGACACCACAGTTCTGATCCAGGGCGAGAGCGGCACAGGAAAAGAATTGGCGGCTCGCGCCATCCATCGCAACAGTCAACGCGCAAACCGGCCATTTATCGCTATAAATTGCGCTGCTATTCCCGAGGGCCTTCTGGAAAGCGAGCTCTTCGGCCACGAACGCGGAGCTTTTACCGGCGCCGTGACACAAAAAAAAGGAAGGCTGGAGGGGGCGCACGGCGGTGTCCTATTTCTTGACGAAATTGGCGAACTGGCTGCTGGTTTGCAGGTCAAACTGCTTCGCGTCCTGCAAGAGCGCGAGTTCGAGCGGCTGGGAAGCACACGCCCAATTTCCATTGACGTGCGCCTGATTGCGGCAACGAACAAGGATCTCGAAGAAGCCGTCAAAGCAAAAACATTCCGCGAGGATCTTTATTATCGCCTCAATGTGGTCTCCCTCGTAATGCCTCCGCTCCGCGCACGCCGCGACGATATTCCCATCCTCGCGGCTTACTTCGTGAATAAATTTGCCGCCAAGTGCAAGGTCAAGCCGAAGACCTTCTCCCGCGATGCCATGGCTTGCTTGACCCACTACGACTGGCCGGGGAATGTGCGCGAATTGGAGAATGCCATCGAGCGCGCCTTGGTTCTTGGTGTGGCAGAAGTGATTCAGCCCGAAGATTTACCCGAAACCATACTGGAGAAGGACCCCGGACCCGCCACCTCTCGTGCGAAGTATCACACCGCTATCAAAGAGCTCAAGAAAAGTCTGATCGTCAAGACTTTGGACGAGACAAAGGGGAACTTCACCGAAGCCGCCCATGCCCTGGGCGTACACCCCAATTACCTGCACCGCCTCATGCGCAACCTTGGCTTGAGGGGAACTGCGCGCACAATATCCGTTCTGCGTCCAGGAAAGCCAAAAGCAAGTGAAGGCCGCAGGTGAAGAGCTTTGGTTCATGGGAGGCCTAAATTCAATAGGGTTAGGGGATTCAGGTAAACACCCTGCCAGCGCACCGCTATATGCAGATGAGGTCCCGTCGCTCGGCCTGTACCGCCGCTCAGGCCGATTTGCTCCCCGCTCTCGACGTGCTCGCCTTCTGTTACCTTGATCTCTGATAGATGCAGATATAGCGTCAGCAGGCCTTGGCCATGATCCAGCACCACGCAATTGCCTTCGAAAAATAATGGCCTTGCGAGCAACACAGTCCCGCTATTAAGCGCCGAAACAGGCGTCCCCCGGGGTACCGCATAATCCAGTCCTTGGTGCATGCTTTGCACTTTGCCGTTGAAGGTGCGTCGCGTCCCGAAGACATCGGAGATCGGAGCGCTCACCGGAGCGCGGAATGGTCCGGACCACTTGCGATCAGGTGTGATGCGGTGGAACGACTCCTGTTTGGTGGCGGTGTCCTGCTTAATCGCCTGAAGTTGCTCGGCACTGGGCTCAGTGTACTGCTTCGAAACTGTTACGGAGATACTCGGGTATCGTCCACGATGGACACTTACTCTCCGCTCGAATGATGGTTCCGTTCCGCGCGAGGTACTTGCCCTGAGCGCGAGTGGATATGTCCCCGCATGAGTTTGCAGACTTACTCCACCGATCCCGAACCAGCTTCTTGTAGTCGAATCGTAAGCAAAAAAGACGTCGTGTCCAAGCCAGGTTCCAGTGAGCGATTTGAGCGGAGTTGCTGGAGTGACACGGAACAGCACCGGAACGCCGTTGACGAGCTGAGACGGCTCCCAGCGAACAACCCACGATCTTGTACCCTTATGTGATTGTGAAACAGCTGGAGCGGCTGCGGCCAGCAATACAATGGCGCAGACGATCAGCTGCTCACACCTATGCTCTGGGCTCTTATTCATTCAAACAAGAGCGTAGCACTGCCTCTGATTGACGACGCTATAATCCGCACGTGAGTACCTGGCCAATTACAGCTTTGTTCCTCGCTGCTGCAGGGTTGCTTCCATCGGATCCGCCCAGAGACGCGATCGCAGATCATGTCATTGTGGTAAAGAGTGCGCGAACACTTATTCTGTCAAACCATGGACAAACACTAAAGACGTACAGAATTTCACTGGGGGGAACCCACCCGGTTGGACCCAAACGCCCAAATCGAGCATGCGGCAGCGCCGCAGGGCCATCCTGAAGCGAAAGCTCCCGGAGAGAAGACTGCCCGGGAAGCTAGCCGAGCGGCGGACTAGATTTGCAACCGCGATTTCCTCCAGTCATGAATTGACACTCAGTACCTTAGGCAATACCCTCGTCGCCGACCCGGTTCACGAGAAATATGCTCTGTCCACATTGCGGATCGGAATCTTCCGATAAAGCCCGATCCTGCCCAAGTTGCGGATATAAGTTCGTGCTCGAAACCTCATCTGATGCTCCTCCGGACACTGCTATACAAGAAAAGCAGCTCAAACGGATCTTTCGGGCAGCGTTTGCCCTTGTAATCGTCGGCGCCATCTGGTGGCTGGCAAGTATCCGGCTATCGAACCGGCCATCTCAACCTGAGCAGAATTCGGCAATAATTTCCCAGCCCATTGCCACTGGACGCATTAGGGTGAATGCCAGGGACTTCGTTGTCTATCCATTCACAGTTCCCGCCGGGTGCAAACAAGCGAACGTGGAAGGGGATTTCGAAACACCTGCGAACCCCGTTGAAGTATTCATCATGGACGACAAAGCGTTCGCAAAATGGAAAAATCACCAGCCTGCGACTGCTTTGTACAGCAGCGGACGCCTAAATCATGCGCGCATTAACCTCCAACTCGTACCCTCAACGAAGCGCTATTACTTCGTAGTGGATAACCGCACCACCGCGCGTCCACAAACCATGCAAGCCAATGTGAACCTTACTTATCGCACGCGATAAGAAAAAAACAGATGTGAATGTTTACTGAGGTTTGGGCACTGGAGTGCTCGGTGTCTGCGTGTTCGGGGTTTGAGCGCTCGAATTTGCTTTGCCCGTGCTCTTCTTCTTGGGTGTCTTCTTAGGCGGTTCAGTGTCATCCACGACCACTTTTTTGGGTGGTTGAGAAGCAGCCGCTGCCTGCGCGTTCTGCAGGGCAGTGCGCAGCCGGGCCAGTTCCCCTTCTTTGGAGGTCGCAAGCGTATCCATGCGATCGGCAAATCCTCGCCGGGCTCTCTCCAGTGAGTTCAGATCATTCTCCAGCGCCTGAAACTCATCCTTTGATCCGAATGCCCCGGCGGATTCCACAACCGATCCGAATACGTCGTACAGCGCGTCGAGGTTGCGATAAAGCTTGAACGTGGCCGCCAGATTTTCGGGGGAGTTCCGCAGTTCCGTGATGATCTCCGGCAAGGCCGTCTGCAAGTTGCGCTCCAGCGACTCCACATTCGCCTGAGCCTGGCGCTTGCCTGCAGAGTCGACCTTCCACTTTTCGATTCGCAATTTGGCAAGATCGGCTTGGGCAGCTTGCGAAGCCTGTTCCAGCTGCGACAGTAACGAATTGAGCTGGTTCACCGAGGCGTACGGAACCGGCGGGCCGGGAACCTGCGAGGGCGCAGGTTGTGCGACACAGACGGCGAAAGCAAACGACAGCATCGCTGACAACAGCGTTCCGACAACTGAGCTTCGAGTCATTTGGTGACCCAGACAATCAGAATACTAATTTTCCTGCGATTCGCAAAACGTGCCGCAGCCGCGTCGAGGGGCTTGCAGGTCGCAAAGGCTCCAAGTCAAAAGTAACCTCCCTAAAGCAAACGCTCAACTCAGCCGCTGGTCTGGTTTGACTATCCCTATCAGGTACGCGAAAATGCAATGGATTCTGTGGGCGCTAATTAACGGGGTTCCCTCCTATAGATAGTGGGCCTGTGGCGCAGCTGGGAGCGCGCTTCCATGGCATGGAAGAGGTCGTCGGTTCGATCCCGACCAGGTCCACCAACTCTCCGAACAACTTAGACGGGTTGAGTAGTCGCGGCAGCGCCAGGAGCGCCTCCGCTTGATCTACTCCGAGTACGACAGCCCTCGCTTTGCAAACTCCACTGACAGCCGTCCGTGGCCGCAGGGTACGTCCCAACAGTCGGCTGCCAGGTTGCAAGCGCAACAAGTCCCAGATTCCGCCAGCCTGCTGTCGCATTCTGTTCGGCAGTAAATGCTCCGCCCCAAAGCCTGAGGCAGTCGGCATCAAAGAATGTTCTCCACCACTCTTGCATGGCACTATTGTTCCCTTATCAGCGCCGCAGCCCGACAAGCAGGCCACGCTGCCCAGATACGCTATTCCCTTTCGTCACTTGTGAGCTCTCCGTTAACTGCCACACAATTCCCGAAACGCGGAGGGCTTTGTGCGTAAAGCGATCAGAACTACCCTGACCCTTGTGGTCAGCCTAGTGTTGTCCAGCGCGCTGACGATGGCCCATGGGAACAATGCCGACAAAGATAAGCGTACGAAGCACCATAGCCGCCTCGCAAAACTCGCCTTCTGGCACCATCACAGCGCCGCCGACAAGAACGCGAAACAAGCCCATGCCACGCAGGCGCCGTCCAAACGGGCGCCCCACGCCAAAACAGCGCAGATGAAACCGGCGTCGGCCAAGCAGGCTGCTAGCAAGCGGGACCAGGCGGGGGAGGCCAGCAACAAGAGCAAGCCTTCAGCCCAGAAGGCCCCAGCTGCGAA
>Ga0075434_100000189_pt1 | contig 40699 bp, 43 predicted proteins | sample RhiMethybrSRZTD3_FD_75298 | JGI IMG/M metagenome (GOLD analysis project Ga0075434, IMG submission 75298) | Populus rhizosphere microbial communities from Tennessee, USA - Rhizosphere MetaG P. TD hybrid SRZTD3 | ecosystem: Host-associated > Plants > Roots > Rhizosphere > Soil | place: USA...
GGCGCTGGCGCCACTGGCCGAGGCGATCAGGGGCCGAACGCCGATCGCCCACGCGGCCTGGGTCGAGCGCGCCTTCCTGGGACCGGCGCTGCGGCGGGCGGGCGGCCGGCTGCCCCGCGGCATCATCGACACCGCGATGCTGTGGCGGCTGCACGGCGTCGTCGCCGACGGCGCCGATCCCGGCTACAAGCCGCTGCTGACGCTGACGCAGCAGCTGGGCCTGCCCAGCCATCACCCTCACCAGGCGATGGGCGACGCGCTCACGACCGCGCAGGTCTTCCTCGCCCTCGCGACCAGGCTGGAGCGTCTCGGCCACGGCACGCTCGCCGATCTTGTGCATGCCGACCGGCGGGTCGCCACGCACCGCCACTTCCCCGGTCACGCTTAGATGGTTGTCGCCGACCGTTCCGTGATCTCCGCCACCAACCGCGCCAGCTCGTCCGACAGCGGCCCCGGCAGCCGCCGCGAGAACAGCTCGGACAGGGTCTGGTAGTACCAGAGCTGCTGCTCGACGGTGCTGCCGAACTTGCTCCAGGTGGCGGGGCCGTACACGTACAGGTCGCTCAACGTCGAGCGGGCGTTGTGCACCTTGTCGGCGCACGCCACCCGCAGCACGGCCATCGGCGCGGTCTGCATGCGATCGATGTACGCCTGCTTGCGCCCCTGCCAGGGCGGTTTCGGGCGCTGGTCGGTGTCACTGCAGGCATCGACGATGAACGCGACCTGATCGCCGAAGCGCTCGCGCAGCTCCTCGAGGTTGGTGCGATCGCCGCGATCCTCGATCGCGTCGTGGAGCAGCGCCGCGATCGCCTCGTCCTCGCCGCCGCCGTTCTCCAGCACCAGCGCCGCCACCGACATCAGGTGGGCCAGGTACGGGATCGACTCGCCGCCCTTGCGGGACTGCCCGTCGTGCACCTGGGCGGCATAGATAAGCGCCTGCTGGAAGCGGTCGGTCAGCACCGACGCATGGTAACTATCCTCCCCGGTCGTGTCCGAGCAGCCCCCTGACGAGGAGCACGGCCACGGCCAGCATGAGGCGGAGCGGCTCTCGCCCATGCCGCCGCTGCCGCAGACGGCGACGGAGCGCGACCAGCCGCGCGGCGCGGTCCGCAAGCTCGCGATCGACCTCGGCCCGCTCCGGCGCCACCGCGACTTCCGGCTGCTGACGGCCGCCCAGGCGATCACGTTCCTGGGCTCGATGGTGACCTACGTGGCCCTGCCCTACCAGGCCTACCAGCTGTCGGGCTCCTCGCTGGTGGTGGGCCTGCTGGGGCTGGCCGAGCTGTGCCCGCTGCTGGTGACCGCGTTTCTGGGCGGTGCGCTGGCCGACGCCCGCGACCGGCGGCGGATGCTGCTCCTGACCGAGCTGTCGTTCGCCGGCGCCTCGACCGTGCTGCTGCTGAACGCCACGCTGGCCAGCCCGCAGCTGTGGCTGTTGTTCGTGGTCGCGGCCGTGATGGCCGGGCTGGACGGTCTCCAGCGCCCGTCGCTGGAGGCCCTCACCCAGCGCCTGGTCGACCGCGACGAGATGCCGGCCGCGGCGGCGATCGGCACGCTTCGGTTCAACATCGGAGAGATCGGCGGCCCCGCGCTGGGCGGCGTGCTGATCGCGGTGGTGGGGCTACCGCTGACCTACGCCTTCGACGTCGCCACCTTCGCTGCGTCGCTGGTGCTCCTGCGGATGATGCGCGCAGCCCCGCCGCCGGTCGCGGGCGCCAAGGTCAGCCTGCACGGCATCCTCGAGGGAATGCGCTACGCGGCGGCGCGGCCGGTGCTGCTCGGCACCTACGCGGTCGACATCGTGGCCATGTTCTTCGGCATGCCAAACGCGATCTTCCCGGCCTTCGCGCACGAGTTCGGCGGCGCCGGCGTGCTCGGCCTGATGTACGCGGCGCCGGCTGTGGGCGCCCTCGCGGCCACGCTCACCAGCGGCTGGACGGGCGGGACGCGCAGGCACGGCGCCGCCATCTGCTTCGCGGCCGCCGGTTGGGGGCTCGCGATCGCGGTAGTCGGGCTGGCACCCAGGCTGGCGCTGGTGCTGGCCGGCCTGGCAGTGGCGGGCGCGGCCGACACCGTGTCGGGCATCTTCCGGACGACCGTCTGGAACCAGACCATCCCCACCGAGCTGCGCGGTCGCCTGGCCGGCATCGAGCAGGTCGGCTACTCGACCGGCCCGCTGGCCGGAAACGTCGAGGCGGGCGCCGCGGCCTCGCTGATCGGCGTGCGCGGATCGATCGTCTCCGGCGGCGTCCTGTGCGTGGTCGGGGTCGCTATCACGGCCGCGCTGCTGCCGGCGTTCTGGCGCTACGACGCGGGATCGCGGGAGTCGGAGCCGGTCACGCAGACGGGCTGAGCCGCAGCTCGATACAGGCCTCCGGCGCGCCCTCGACCGGGTACCAGGCGCGAATCGCTGCCGTGCCCGGCAGCAGCGGCGGGTCGTGGCCGGCCTCATCTGGCGTCAGCGGATACGCGCGCACGCGGCCGCCGGTCAGCTCGCCCAGCCCGAACGCGCCGCTGCGCCGGGCCTCGACCAGGTAGAACGCGGCCAGGGCCAGACCCGGCAGGAACGGGTTGCCCTCGCGGCGGCTGTAGCCCAGCCGTGCATGCGCAGCCTCGGCGGCGTCCGCGGCCAGCTCGGCCACGGCTACGGACGGCGGGCCGCTGCGGTGGATCGGTTCACCCTCGAGCGGGCGCAGGAACACCGCGGCTGCGGGCGCCCCGGCGGGCCGGAAGTGGCCCGGCATCACCAGGTCGGCGATCGCCGGGTGCAGCTCCACCACCAGGCTGACGGTCAGCTCCGCCAGCAGATCTGCGAGATCGTCGGCATCGCTCATCCGCGGTAGTCTGGCAGCCGTGGACGGCATCCATGACATGGGCGGCATGCAGGGGTTCGGCGCGGTCGCGCCCGAGCCGAGCGAGCCCCCCTTCCGCGAGCGCTGGGAAGGCCGGGTGTTCGGCATGTCGCTGACGCTGTGGGCGACCGGCGGCCCGATCGGCGGCATGCGGCCGCAGCTGGAGCGGATCGAGACCGAGCGCTACCTGGCGTCCTCGTACTACGAGCGATGGGAGCACGCGCTCGAGGTGATGCTGGCCGAACACGGCGTCCTGGGTCCCACCGACGTCGATCGCAGGGTCGAGGCGCTGCGGGCCGGCGGGCAGGTGCCGGAACGGTCGGATCCGGCGATGGTGGAGGCGGTGCTGACCGACATGGAGCCGCGCCCGCCCGCGCAACCGGAGGGCGGCCATCGCTTCGCGGCCGGGCAACCCGTGCGCGTGCGCCGCATCTCGACGGCGGTGCACAACCGCTGTCCCCGCTACGTGCGTGGCGTCGCGGGCGTCGTCGAACGGCTGCTTGCGCCCGACTGGCTGCCGGAGAACGAGGACCTGGGCGAGCAGCGCCGGGCACCGTGCTACACGGTCTCCTTCGCCGCCGCCGACCTGTGGCCCGACGACGGCGCCGAGCACACGGTGCTGGTCGATCTGTGGGAGACCTACCTGGAGGAGGCGGGATGAGCGAGGGGCACCACCACGCACGCGAGAAGTCACCGTCGGAGCTGCGCACCATGGCGCTCGAGGCGTTGCTGGTCGAGCGCGGGTTGATCTCGACCGACGCGGTGGACGCCGTTGTCGAGCTGTTCCAGAACGAGATCGGGCCGCGGCGAGGCGCGCGAATGGTGGCACGAGCGTGGGTCGATCCGGCCTACCGCAAGCGGCTGCTGGCAGACGGCACGGCCGCCGCCGCCGAGATGGGCTACGGCGGGGCCGAGGGCGAGCGTCTGGTCTGCGTCGCGAACACGCCCGACACCCACAACGCGATCGTGTGCACGCTCTGCTCGTGCTATCCCTGGCCGGTGCTGGGCGTGCCGCCGGTCTGGTACAAGAGCCCGCCCTACCGCGCCCGCATGGTGCGCGAGCCGCGGGCGGTGTTGCGCGAGTTCGGGCTGGAGCTGCCGGACACGACCGCGATCAGGATCTGGGACTCGAGCGCCGAGGTGCGCTACATCGTGCTGCCGATGCGGCCGGACGGCACCGAGCACCTGGACGAGGAGGGCCTGGCCGACCTGGTCACGCGCGACTGCATGGTCGGCGTGGCGGTGCCACACGTGACCGAGGGCGTGGCGGCGTGATCACCGACCTGCCGGACGAGGCCTTCACCGAGCCCTGGCAGGCGCGGCTGTTCGCGATGGCGCAGGTCGCCTGCCGCAGCATGGACCAGCCATGGGACGCCTTTCGTGACCGGCTCAAGGCCGCCATCGCCGAGCAGCCCGGCCGGCCCTACTACGACAGCTGGATGGTGGCGCTGGAGCAGCTGACGGGCTGCTCGCCCAGCAGCAGCTGATGCCGGAACCGACGCTGACCGAGCTCGAACCCGGGCTCGTGCAGATCACGATGCCGCTGCCATGGGCGCTTGACCACGTGCACTGCTACGCGCTGGCGGGCCGCGACGGCTGGACGCTGGTCGACGCCGGCCTCGGCAGCGACGCGACGCTGCGGTGGTGGGCGCAGGCGCTCGCACAGCTGGGGCCGGAGCCGGTGGCGCACCTGGTGCTGACCCACTACCACCCCGATCACGTCGGAGCCAGCGCCGGCCTGGCCGAGCTGAGCGGCGCCGCGGAGGTGGTGCAGGGCCGGCTCGACCGGACGATGGCGGTCGCCGCCTGGGAACAGGGGTCGGACGACGAGTTCGAGGGCTACCTGCACGCCCACGGCATGCCGGCCGAGCTGGCGGCCGCCTCGACCCGGGCCGAGAGCCGCACCGGCGTGCGCCTTGCCACGCCCACGCGGCTGGTGGACGAGGGCGATCGGGTGGCGCTGGGCGACGAGACGTTCCGCGTGCTGCACCTGCCCGGTCATGCGGACGGGCACATCGCTCTGCTCGGCGAGACCAGCGGCCGCCTGCTGGGCGGCGACGTGCTGCTCGACGAGATCACACCCAACGTGGGCCGCTGGCCGGACACCGCCCGCGACCCGCTGGGTCGCTACCTGGCAACGCTGCAGCGGCTGTCGCAGCTGGCGACGCGGCGCGTCTACCCCGGCCACGGGCCTGTGATCGACGACGCCCCGGCGCGTGCCCGCGAGATCGCGGCGCACCACGACGAGCGCCTCGATGCCGCGGCGGCCGCCCTCGACGAGGGCGCCGAGACCGCCTACGACGCGGCGCAGCTGATCTGGCGGGACGAGCCGCTGGGCTTCCACGAGCAGCGGTTCGCGCTGGTCGAGGCGATCTCGCACCTGGAGCGGCTGGCCGAGACCGGGCGGGCACGCGAGCCGAGCCCGGGTCGCTGGCGGCCGCCCTAGGAGTCGAAGCCGAGGCCGACCCGGTCGAGCGCGCGCAGGTACAGCCCGCGCCTGCCGTCTCTGCGATCGGCCCGTGCCAGGGCGCGCGTGGTCAGCTTGATCCCGGCCCAGCGCAGCGGCTCGGGCGGGAATGGAAGCGGCTTGCTGCGCACCAGGCGCAGCCGGGTCAGCTCGGTGTCGCGACCGTCCACCAGGTCGAGCGCAACGCGGGCTCCGAAGCGGCTGGCGCCCACGCCCAGGCCGGTGTATCCCACGGCGTAGCTGACGCGGCCGCTCATCGCCCGGCCGAACATCACGCTGAAGCGGCTGCAGGTGTCGATCACGCCGCCCCAGCGGTGCGTGAACCGAACCCCGTCGAGCTGCGGGAACGTCTCGAAGAAGTGGCGCGACAGCAGCGAGAAGGTGGCGGGCCGCTGTTCCAGCTCGGCTGCGACGGCGTTGCCGTAGTGGTACACGGCGTCGTAGCCACCCCACAGGATCCGGTTGTCGTCGGTCAGCCGGTAGTAGTGGAACTGGTTGGCGGCGTCGAACAGGCCCTGCCGGCCGCTCCAGCCGAGCGCCGACATCCGCTGCGCCGACAGCGGCTCGGTCACCAGCACGTAGTCGTACACGGGAGCAACGTAGCGGCGGATGTCGCCGATCAACGGCGGGAAGCCGTTGGTGGCCAGCACGACGCGCTCGGCCCGCAGCCGGCCATCCGGCGTCGACAGCATCACGCCGTCGGCCAGCTCGCGCAGCGCGGTCACCGGCGAGCGCTCGTGCAGCCGCACGCCCAGCTCGATGCAGACGCGGCGAAGGCCCCATGCCAGGCGGGCTGGGTCGACCATGGCCGAGCCGCTGCGCTCCCAGATGCCGCCCAGGTAGGTGGGCGAGTCGACCTGCGCGCGCACCTCCTCGCGGCTGAGCCAATCACAGTCGTAGCCGTGCTCCCGCATCATCGGCACGAACTCGCTCAGCTCCGCGACCTCGCGCCGGCTGCGGGCGACCAGGATCGACCCCGTCCGCTCCCAGCTGCAGTCGATGCCGTGCCGCTCGATCGCCTGCTGGATGCCGTCCAGGTTCTCGCGCCCCAGCCGCTCCAGCTGATCGATCTCGTCGGGGAACCGGCTGAGACCGTTGGGCAGGCCGTGGGTGAGGGACGCGTCGGTGAAGCCGCCGTTGCGGCCACTGGCGCCCATGGCCACCGTCGCCGCCTCCAGCACCACGACGTCGCGGTCGGGGGCGTCCTGCTTGGCCTGCAGCGCCGCCCACAGGCCCGTGAAGCCACCGCCGACCACGACCAGCGAGCAGCTGTCCTCGCCCGCGAACGGGTCGGCCGGGGCAGGAGCAAGCGACGAGTCCAGCCAGAAGGGGCGTGGCTCCGCCTCCACCCACGCGGCGCTGCTCACGAGGCGGGCAGCAGGATCTGGTAGGCCTTGCGCAGCGTCTCGTGGACGGTCCAGGTAGAGCGGGCGCCCTCCTCGAGCACACCCATGTCGCCCGGACCGACATCGAAGGTGTTGCCGCCGTCGATCGCGATCGTGGCGCGGCCGGCGATCACGACGAACATCTCGTGCGCCTCCGTGTCGACCACGACCCCTGGCGAGATCTGCCAGACGCCGCGGATGATGCGACCGTCCTCGCTCTCCCAGACCACCCGGTTCCAGGTCTGGGGCGATCCCTCGACGACGCTCCCGGGATCGAGCGGGTCGAGATCGAGGTCGAGGTCGGCGATGTGAACGGCGAAGCTGCCCGTGCTGAGCATGCCGCCCACGATACCGGCCGCGCGGGGACGACCATGTCGCCACCCGCGCGGCCCGGGGTCTAGGAGCGGCTGAACAGGCCGGACAGAAGACCGGAGCGCTGCTCGACCGGCTCGCTGCGAGGCGTCACGGGCTGCGGGGCCTGCGTCTTGCAGGCGACCTGACCGTGCTTCTCGAAGTAGCGCTGGTGGTACTCCTCGGCGCGCCAGAACGTGGGCGCGTCGGTGATCTGGGTCGCGATCGGCTTGCCCAGGTGCGTCTGCATGGCGGCCAGCGACTCTTCGGCGATCCGCCGCTGCTCGGGCGAGTGCACGAAGATCTCCGACCGGTACTGGGTGCCGACGTCCGGACCCTGGCGGTTCTTCTGTGTGGGGTCGTGCTCGCCCCAGAACACGGCCAGCAGCTGCTCGTAGCTGACCTGCTCGGGGTCGTACTCGACCTCGACGGCCTCGGCGTGCCCCGTGCGGCCGCTGCAAACGGTGCGGTAGTCCGGGTCGTCCACGGTTCCGCCGATGTATCCGACCTGGGTGGCGGTGACGCCGTCGATCTGCATGAACGCATGCTCGACGCCCCAGAAACAGCCGGCTGCGAAGGTGGCCTTCTCGGTCATGTGGTGATCAGCTCCCTTTACGTAGATGTCGGAATTATGGACCCGCGACCAAGCGATTCGTTACCTGCGTGCCGATTCGGTTCCAATCCAGCTCACATCAGGAGCCGCGGTTCAGCGCCGCCGCCTCGTCCAGCAACTCCTCGACGTCGGGCAGCTCGCCGTCGGCGTAGCGGTGAGCGGCCCGGACGACGCCCTCGCCGTCGACCACGAACACCGACCGCACAGGAGTGTCGGCGAGGCCGTCCATGTCCTGCGAGACGCCGAACGCCCGCACCGCCTCGGCGTTCCAGTCCGAGAGCAGCGGGTAGCCGAGGCTGAGCCGCCGCGACCACTCGATGTGCGAGTAGGGGCTGTCGCGCGAGACGCCCACAACCGCCACGCCCAGCTCCGCGAACTCCGCGCTCCTGTCACGCAGGAGCCTCAGCTCACTCCGTCAGGTGCTGGTCCAGTCGTACAGGTAGAAGGCGATCACCGCGGCGCCCAGATCGCGCAGACGCACCCGCTCGGCGTCGACGCCGAAGAGGCTGAGATCGGGGATCAGATCGCCGGAGGCAAGCATGCTTTGCCGAGCCTAGCAACGTCGGGCTAGAGTGGACGCATGTGCAGAAACATCCGACCACTTCACAATTACGAGCCGGCCAGCACCGAGCAGGACGCGCACGACGCGGCCCTTCAGTACGTGCGTAAGGTGAGCGGGATGACCAAGCCTGCCCGGGTCAACGAGGAGGCCTTCCAGCGCGCCGTCGAGGCTGTCACGGAGGCCACCTCGAGGCTGTTGGGCGAGCTGGTTGCGACCGCACCGCCGCGTGATCGCGCCCGCGAGATCGAGCGGGCACGCGAGCGGTCGATCGCCCGCTTCGGCGACCCCGCGACGGCCTAGACCTGACCGGCGTCGAGCGCGGCCAGCGCACCGGCCAGCTCACGGATCGAGCCCTCGGTGATCGGGCTCACCACCAGGATCGCCTCGTCGGCGCCCGCCGCCGCGAGGTCGCGCAGGTGCGCGGCCAGGTCGGCGCCACCGGGGACAGGCGGAGCGTCGGGGTGGGCCGATCGCTCGCCTGACCCGTCCAGCGCAACGGCGACGCACGCGCTGCGCTCGATCTGCGCCGGGTCGCGGCCGGCCTGCTCGGCGGCCTCGCTGATCCGCTGGTTGAGGGCAGCGAAGCCGTCGGGAGAGTTGCCGTAGTCGTCGAACCAGGTGTTCCAGGAATCAGCGTGGGGCAACGTAAGGCTGAGCATGCGCGGCCCGTTCGAGCCGATCATGATCGGAATCCGCCGCGCCGGCGGCGGCAGCAGCACCAGGTCGTCGACCCGGGAGAAGCTGCCGTCCATGCTGACGCGCTCGCCGGCGAGCAGCCCGTGCACGATCTCGAACGACTCGGCGAAGCGCGATACGCGGCGGTCGTAGGGCAGGCCAAAGGCGCTGAACTCGCGCTCGTTCCAGCCGGCGCCGAGACCGAGCACGAGGCGGCCGCCGCTGACGTCGTCGACGGTGGCGGCCATCTTCGCCAGCAGCCCGGGGCTGTGGAAGGCCGTGCAGGCCACCAGCGGGCCGAGCGTGACCCGGTCGGTCGCCGCGGCAAGCGCCGCCAGCATCGTCCACACCTCCCAGGGCCCGCGTTCGGGGCGGCCGTCCTCGGGCGCGTAGAGCAGGTGATCGCCGAGCCAGATCGAGTCGAATCCGACCTGCTCGGCGGCCGTCGCCATGGCCAGATACTCGGGCCAGCGGACGACCCGCTCGGTCTCGGGGAGCTGCACTCCGACACGCAGGGGGCGAGGCACCGGGCCACTCTAACGCACCGCCCGTCACCGCCTTGACGTGCATGAGATAGTCACGCCATGACAGATCTGCCTGCACTTGCCGAGCGAATCCACGGGATTCTGGTGCGGGCCAAGATCGGCTTCACACCGTCGCAGGACGGGCTCGAGTTCTTCGTCCCGATCCGGGATGGAACAGCCGCCGTGATGGTGCGGCCGGGCTCGTTCGGCGACGAGCCGCTGGTGCTGTTCCAGTCGCCGGTGCTGCAGGGCGTTCGGTTCGAGGAGGCGGGCGCGAGGGCGCTGGCCGCCATCAACCTGCGCAACTGCAGCCTGCTGGTGGGCAGGCTGTCGTACTACGAGGAGGACGGCGTGATCGCCCTCGAGTACGCGATTCTGGCCAGCAACCTGCAGACCCAGGAGTTCATCAGGGCGCTGCAGATCGTGGCCGCCTACGCCGACACGCTGGACGACGACCTGCTGCTGGAGCTGGGAGTGGGAGCGCGGGCCCGCGACGTGTGGGGCCCGGCCGGCGACACCGGAGTGGCCTGACCGTCAGCGGGTGGCGAGGCCGGCCTGGCCGGCCGCCGGATCGGTGCTGACCAGCTCACGCCGGCCGGGGCGCCGGCGCGCCGTCGTGAGACCGCCCCGCATCAGCAGCCGGCGCACCCGCTCCGCCGCCAGCGCGGCCGAGTCGACCACCGCCACCTGCTCGCCGGCGGCCAGCTTCACCTGCGCGGCAACGGCGCTCGCGTGCGGGCAGCCGAGCGCGATCGCGTCGACGCCGGCGGCCCGCAGCGTCGACACCTCGGCGGCGACCGCAGAGCCGGCGTCGCGGCCCGACTCGACCAGCTCGCGGAGACCGGGCACGGCCGACCACGTCACCCGGCCACCGCCGCGTTCGCGCTTGAGCGCACGGGCCAGCTGACCACCGCGCAGGCAGCCCGACCCCGTCATGAGAGCGATACGGCCCGCGGCCGAGCGGGCGGCTGCCTGCGGCACGATCCCGTCGATGCCGATCACCGGCACCGGCGCCAACCCGGCGCGGATCGGCTCGAGCGCGTCGGCGCAGCCCTGGGCGGACGCCAGCACCACCAGCTTGGGCCGGCGCTCGGCGGCGACGTCGCAGGCCAGGCGCGTGAGCCGGTCAATCACGACGGCGGATCGGCGACGCGCGTAGGGCGCGTAGGCGTGGTCGGCCAGGAGCACCGTGTCCTCCTTGGGCAACAGCCGCACGATCGCATCGCACACGGCCGTGCCGCCGAACCCGGAGGCGATCACGACGATCGGGGAGTCAGACGAGCCCATCCCCGAGCTGCGCTAAGAGCGCGGCCGCGACTTCTCGGGGTCGTAGATCGGGAACTGGTCGACCAGCGCCGGCACCAGCCGGCCGTCGGGCAGCGTCACCTCGACCTGCCTGCCAACCTCCGCCAGGTCCGCCTCGATGCAGGCCATTGCGATCAGCTTGTCCACCGTCGGCGAGCGTCCCGCGCTGGGCGACGTCAGCTTGCCCACACCGCGGCCGTTCGACAGCACCGGCGTGTTGTAGTCGGGCGCGTCCTCACCGGCGATCACGAGCGTCACCATCCGGTGCGTGATGCCCGCGTCGAGCTCCGCCTGCAGCGCCTCCTTGCCGTGGAAGTCGCCCTTGTCCAGCTTGATCATGCGGTCGAGGTTGACGTGGAAGGGCGATGTCACGCCCGGGAAGTAGTCAAAGCCGATGAAGATCAGCCCTGCCTCGATCCGCAGGCTCTCGACCGCCGCCAGCCCGTAGGGCCGGATGCCCATCGAAGCGCCCTGATCGAGCAGCCCCTGCCAGACCTGCTCCGCATCGCCAGGCTCGCAGAACACCTCGTAGCCGAGCTCACCCGAGTAGCCGGTGCGTGCCACGTAGCAGGGCGCACCGCAGACCGAGACCGGCTCCGTCAGGAACCGGAAGTACCGCAGCCCGGCGATGTCGGCGTCGGAGACCGCGGACAGCAGCTCGCGCGAGCGCGGCCCCTGCACCTGCAGGTGCGGCATCTCCATCGTCTGCTCCGTGATCTCGATCCCGAAGTCGCCCGTGATCCGTCGGAAGTGGTCGGCGTCGGTCTCGAGCGCCGTCACCACCAGCACATTCTCGGGGTCATCGCCGCGGAAGACAACGCCGTCCCCCAGCATCCTGCCCTGAGCGTCCACGAACGGCGCGTAGCGCGCCTGCCCCGGCTCGAGGCCGGCCATGTCGGCCGTGAAGCAGTAGTCGACCGCCGCCATCGCCTTCTTGCCCCTGAAGAACCACTTGCGAAGCGGCGACTCGTCCCAGATGCCGACCGCCTCGCGCACCGCGTGGTGCTCGGCGATCGGGTCGCCGAAGTCCGAGATCCAGTCCCAGCCCTCCCACTCCGCGAAGTTGCCGCCCAGCCGCCGCTGGATCCCGTCGAACCCGGTGCGCAGCAGCCCGTCGGGGTACACGCCGGACGGTGACGGCTGATCGACCTGCAGCGCCGCGGCGGCGGCGATGTCAAAAGGGGCCGAGTCGCCGTCGAGGGCCGGCATCGGCACCTCCACCGGCATGATCGTCGTCGGGGTCGCGCGCCGCGTCAGCTCCTGGTGGCCGGGCGGCAGCACCTGGGTCACGCCCAGCAGCGCCCGCGCCTGCGCCGGCCCGGCCAACGTGCGGTAGCCCTCGACCGGCTGCTTTTCCTCCCGGTCGATGTTTCGCCGCAGCCGCCGCAGCCTCGCCTGGAACCCGGCGTCCAGTCCCGGCGTCGAGAAGATCGCCTGCTCCACGTAGCTCTCGACCACGCGGTTTCCGACCAGGTGCACGTCCGAGTCGCGTGCCACGCCGGTGCGCGGCGAGTACGTCACGACGGATTTCACGTGCGACAGGTAGGCGTTCCACGTCGAGAGCACCACCTCACCGCGACAGCGCGCGCCCGTCTCGGGGATCGCCAGCAGGTTCACCTTGCGGTCGTTGACCGCCTCCAGCAGCGCCTCGGTGGTCGGATTCAGGATCGTCACCCACTTGTGCAGCGGCCAGATGTCCAGCTGGTTGAAGTCTCCGGCCTCACAGCCCACGCCGAACAGGTAGGTGTCGCAGTAGCGGAAGAAGTTGCCGGTGCCGAGGGTGGCCCGCATGTAGTCGTAGAACAGCGTGATGGTCGCGCAGATCAGGTTGGAGCAGCCGACGGCATCCATCGGCTGGGCGAGCACGACGCCGAGCCGGTCGCCGGGCTGGTATCCGCCCGGCCACAACTCGGACAGAGGCTGCTGCTTGCCGTCCCGTTCGACGGCGAAATCGCTTGCGTCAAGGGCGTAAGAGGAATGCATGCGGCAGATCCTACCGGTCCGCTGCGGCCGCGCCAGCCGAGGTCGTTTGTACAGTGGATGCTCGTGACGGATCCGCGTCAACCGCCCGCGGCGCGGGCACCCGAGCCGGGAGGCGACCTGGTGGTCGAGCACGTCGACGACCCTCGCTTCGCGCTGCTGAGCGCGCGTGAGCCGTCCGAGCACGGGCTCCGCATCGATCCCGCGACCGGCCGCGTGCCGCCCCCACCTCCCGCCCCGCCGGCCGCCCCCGCCGTCGTACAGGCGCCTGCCCGCGACCGCGTCACCGGCGACCGCGTCGCCCGCGACCGCCGCCGGGCCGGCCGGCTGGCGATCGCCGCGCTGATGCTTCCGATCGTGGTCGCCGCCGGGATCGGCATCGTGATGTGGCTGCAGGGCGATTCCGGCGGCTCGGCACCGGCCCCTGCCCGCAGCCGGCGTCCACCCGCCTTCACCGTATCGACCACAGTCGCCGCAACCGCCCCGGCTGCCCACGGCATCGCGGTCGCCGCCGCCGGAAACGGCGGCCTCTGGTATCAGGCGACGGGCGGCTCCGTCACCCGGCTGGCGGCGACCGACGGCTCGGTCAACTACGCCTTCCGCTCCGCCCGCCCGGCGCTGGGCATGGCCGTCTCCGGCGGCTCGCTGCTGGTGCTGGTGAACGGCCCCGCGGGCGCTGAGCTGGTCTACCGCGACCGCGGCTCCGGCAAGGTGCAGTCGCGACTGCCGCTGCCCGGCGCCGCCGGCTGCTCGACCCCGGCCACGGCCTGCGCGCCGGTGGTCGCGAACGGCCAGATCTGGGCGGCGCTGGCCGGCGGCGTTGCCCGTATCGACAATCAGCGGGCCAGCCTCACCCCGGTGGCAGGCGTGCTGGCGATCGCCGGCAGCAGCCGGCGGGTGTGGGCGCTGACCCCGACCTCGATCGTCGCGCTCAGCGCCACGGACGGCCACGTGCTGGGCGCGACGCGGCTGTCCGGGCTCGTCCCCGGCGCGATCGCAGCAGGAGCGGGCGCCGTGTGGGTCGCGGGCACCCGCGACGGACATCCGCAGCTGCTGCGCTTCGACGGGCCGCCCGGCCGCGCCCCGCAGGCCATCGCCTTGCCGGCACCGGCCTCGGCCATGGCCGCCGCAGGAGGTGCGATCTGGCTGGCGCTCGCGGGCCTGGGCGTCCGCGAGCTCGACCCGTCGGTGAACCGGCTGGGCGGCGCCACGATCACGCTGCCCGACCAGGACGCGCTGCTCTCGATCCGTCCCGACCAGCTGTGGTCGGTGCGCGAGGTGGAAGGCCGCGCCACCTTTACGCGGATCGACCTGGCCGGATCCGGCTCGTAACAGACGGCATCAGGCCGCTCCTGGGCTTTTCCGGCCGCCCCGTCTCACGTAGTATCAGCCTCCGACTCGATTGAAGGAGCTCGCGTTGGCCACAGCAGAGAAGCCGTTCATCCGGCAGGACGGCAAGGACAAGGTGACCGGCCTTGGACGCTACACCGCCGACCTGGACATGACCGGCATGCTCCAGGCCAAGTTCCGCTACTCCGACCACGCCCACGCCCGCATCACGCGTATCGACACCTCCCAGGCCCGGGAGCTTCCCGGTGTGTTCGCCGTGATCACGCACGAGGACGTGCCCGACGTCCGCTACGGGCCGTTTGTCCAGGACCGGCGGTTGTTCGCAAAGCACAAGGTGCGCTACGAGGGCGAGCTGGTCGCGGCGGTGGCGGCACTCACCGACGAGATCGCCCAGCGGGCCGTCGAGCTGATCGAGGTCGACTACGAGCCGCTCGAGGTCGTCAGCGACGTCGAGGCCGCCCTCCAGCCCGGAGCACCGCTGCTGCACGAGGACTGGGCGTCGTACGGAGCCTCCGAGGACGTCGTCCGCGAGGGCAACGACTGCTCGCGCTCGACCATCCTCAAGGGCGATCCCGACAAGGGCATGGCCGAGGCGGACATCGTCGTCAAGGAGCGCTACGTCGCCGACATGTCGCACGCCGTGCCGATCGAGCCGCATGCGGTGGTCGCCCAGTGGCAGGGAGACCGGGTCACGATCTGGTCGTCGACGCAGGTGCCGTTCATCGCCCGAAGCGGCGTCGCCACCACCCTGGAGCTGCCCGAGGCCCACGTTCGGATCGTGGTGCCGCACCTGGGCGGCGGGTTCGGCGGCAAGTGCGAGTTCCACTACGAGGCCCAGGTGGCGGCGCTGGCCCGGGTCGCGCGGCGCCCGGTGCGCCTGGTGTTCTCGCGCCGCGAGGAGTTCCTCGCCCCCGACCACCGCCGCGAGGGACAGGTGCTCGAGCTTGAGACCGGCGTGCGTAGGGACGGCAGCATCGTTGCCCGCCGCGGCCGCCTGATCCTCGACAACGGGGCCTACAGCGCCGATGCGCCGTTCTTCCCGCAGCTGGCGGCGATGATGGCGGCCGGGCCTTACAAGATCGAGAACGTGTTCGTCGACGCCAGCCTGGCCTACACGAACACCACGCCCTCCGGCTCGGTGCGCGCTCCCACCGCCCCGCAGGCCTGCTGGGCGCTCGAGCAGCACATGGACTCGGTGGCCGGGCAGCTGGGTATGGATCCGGTCGAGTTCCGCCGCCGCAACATCGTCAAGAACGGCGACGAGGGTCCCACCCGGCAGGTGTTCGAGGACATCGGCGCGGCGGAGACTTTGGAGCGGGCGGTCGAGCTGATCGGCTACGGCAAGGAGCTGCCCGAGGACGAGGCGATCGGTGTCGCCGTCGGCTGGTGGCCGTCGTTCGGCATCGCCTCCGGCGCCTACGTGAAGATCAACGGCGACGGGTCGGCCACCATCATCACCGGCGCACAGGAGTGCGGCACCGGCGCCGTGATGGCGTTGCCGCTGCTGGCGGCGGAGATCCTGGGCATGGAGCCGGAGAGCTTCTCGCTGCTGTATCAGGACACCGACGCCGGACCGTTCGACTCCGGCGCGTCCGGCTCACAGACCACCTTCAACAACGGCCGCGCCGTGATGGCCGCCGCGAACGACGTGCGGGAGCAGCTGCTCGACCTGGCCGCCGAGCAGCTGGAGGCCAACCGCGACGACCTGGAGCTGAAGGACGGCGCCGTCTCGGTGAAGGGGTCGCCCACCAAATCGGTCACCATCCCGGAGCTGGCCGAGGCCGCGCACGGCGGCACTCTGCTGCTCGGCCGCGGCGCCGACGCGGTGCCGGAGATGCCCGCCAGCGATGCTGCAGGCTGCACCGGCCGGCTGGGGTTGGAGTCATTTCTCGCACCCACCTTCATCACGCACGCGGTGCGCTGCAAGGTCGACCGCGAGACGGGCGTGGTTCGGGTGCTGGAGGTGGCCGCGGTGCACGAGTCGGGACGCGTGCTGAACCCGATTGGCGCCAACGGCCAGGTCGAGGGCGGCGTCGTCATGGGCATCGGCATGGCCACTCTGGAGGGCTCGCTGCTGGGCGAGGACGCGCGCCAGCTGAACCCACACCTGCTCGACTACAAGCTGCAGACGGCGAGCGATTCACCGCCGATCCACATCGGCTGGGTGGACTCTCCGACAAAGCCGGGTGCCGGTGGCCCAAAGGGCTCCAAGGGCATCGGTGAGCCACCCTGCGTGCCCACGCCGGGCGCGATCGCCAACGCGATCGCGAAGGTCACCGGCGCGCGCGTGCACGAGCTGCCCATGACCCCGGCGCGGGTGTGGGAGGCGATGCAGCGATGAGCGCGCAGAGCTACACGGCCGCCACCTCGGTCGACGAGGCGCTGGAGGCGATGGCCGCCGGCGCGCGGCCGATCGCCGGCGGCACCGACCTGGTGGTCGGCGCGCGCGGCGGCAAGGCGCCGCTGCCGGACGCCCTGGTCGCGATCCACCGCGTGTCCGAGTTGCGCGGGATCCGGGAGCAGGACGGCGGGCTGGTGCTGGGCGCGCTCGCCACCCACGCCGACATCGTCGCCTCGAACACCGCGTGCGAGCTGTTCACCGCCCTGGCTGACGCATCCGCGATCGTGGGCAGCCATGCCACCCGCAACGCCGGCACCATCGGCGGCAACGTCATGAATGCGTCGCCGGCGATGGAGACCGGCGGCCCGCTGATCTGCTTCGACGCGGTCGCCACGCTACGCTCGGCGTCGGGTACCCGGCGGGTGGCGTTGGCCGACCTGTTCACCGGCCCCGGTCGCACCGTGGCCGAGCCGGGCGAGCTGCTGACCGAGCTGGCGATCCCCGCCCCGAGGGACGGAACCGGCAGCTGCTACGCACGGCTCGAGTACCGCCGCCAGATGGAGATCGCGATCGTGGGCGCGACCGCGGTGGTCACGCTCGACGGCGGCACCGTCCGCGACGCGCGCATCGCCATCACCGCCCTGGCGCCCACCATCCACCGCGTGGCGGAGGCCGAGCAGGCGCTCAACGGCAGCGACGCCTCGGACGCCGCCGTACACGCGGCGGCGGATGCGGCGGCGGCCGCCTCACGGCCGATCTCGGACGTGCGCGGCTCGGCCGACTACCGGCGGGCGATGGCGGCCGTGCTCACCCGGCGCGCGATCAGCACCGCGGTCGCCCGCGCCCGCGGCGGCCGGTTCCCGATCCCAGCCAGCCCCGCCCTCCACGGTGCGGTCAACGGAGGAGCAACATGAGGTACGACGCCACCCTGCGCGTCAACGGCCGCGCCTACCCGGTCGCGATCGAGCCGGGCCGCAACCTGCTCTCGGTGCTGCGCGGCGAGGTCGGGCTGACCGGCGCCAAGGAGGGCTGCGACGACTCGGAGTGCGGCGCCTGCATGGTGCTGCTCGACGGCCAGCCGGTCAACTCGTGCTCGTACCTGGCACTGCAGGCCGATGGCCGCGAGATCGTCACCATCGAGGGCCTGGCCGGGGAGGACGGCCAACTGCACCCGCTGCAGCAGGCCTTCCTCGACCAGGGCGGCGTCCAGTGCGGGTTCTGCACCCCCGGCATGCTGATCTCGGCGAAGGCCCTGCTCGACCGCAACCCCTCGCCCGACGAGGACGAGATCCGCCTGGCGCTGTCCGGCAACCTCTGCCGCTGCACCGGCTACTCCGGCATCGTGCGCGCGGTGCAGGTGGCGGCTACGCAGACCTGATCTACGTTCGCAGGCCGCGCGCGGCCACCGGCCAGACCGCCTCGACCCGGCCGTCGCGCACCGCGAACAGCTGGTCGCTGAGGTTGACCGTGGTGCAGACGTGGGCGGGATGGAACGCGATCCGCTCGCCCACCGCCACCGGCCGTGAGGTGCGCCCCACGCCGTGCTCCTCGGTCAGCCCGTCCAGCACGATCGAACCGTCCACGCTGCGCGCGACCATGCGCCCGCCGTCGTCGAGCACGACGTCACCGGAGAACGTTTTCGACCCGCCGTCCACCGTTACCCGCCCCTCGCGGTTGCTGCTGACCACCGTGGTCAGGATCGAGAGCGCCACGTCCTCCGGCTGGGCGGAGCCGTTCCCCAGCTGCATCAGGTCGTTGAACACGTAGGTTCCGGCCCGCACCTCGGTCACCCCCGGCACCGCGGCAACCGCGCGGCCGGTGGGCGTGCTGCCGGCCGCCGCCTCGTCCAGGCCCAGCCGCCGTGCGGCCGCCACCACCGTCTCACCCTCCTCGCGGCCGGACGCGGCCGCGTCACCGTCGCCGCCGGCGTAGCCGATGCTCCGGTAGCTGGTGATGCCGCGCAGACACAGCCCCGGCAGCTCGCGCACGCGGTCGGCCAGCGCGTCGACCAATGCGGAGTCGCCGGCGGGCACGCCGCAGCGGCCAAGGCCGGTGTCGAGGTCGACGAAGACGCCCAGCTCGGCGCCCTCGGCCACGGCCGCGCTCGACAGCCGCTGGGCAGCCGCGTGGTTCTCGACGTTCACCCCGATGCGCGCCCGCGCGGCCAGCCGCGCCAGCCGCGCGCAGGCCTGCTCGGCCACCACCGGGTAGGCCACGACAACGTCATCGAAGCCGGCGTCGACGTACAGCTCGGCCTCCGAGACCTTGGCCGTGGTGATGCCGGCGGCGCCGGCCGCGACCTGCATGCGGGCGATCTCGAGCGTCTTGTGGGTCTTGATGTGCGGCCGAAAACGGACCCCGTGCGCTGCCACCGCGTCCTGCCAGCTGCGCAGATTCCGCTCGAGACGGTCCAGATCGACCACCAGACACGGCGTTTGCAGCTCCTCGGGCGCCATCCATCAACCCTACAGGCACCGTTCCGCAGCGCCGATAGATCCCGCTCACGATGCTGTTACCGCGCTTCCTCATCATCTTGGTGATCGGCGGCCTGCTCGCTGGTGCCTCGGCGGCCGGCTACTACGTGGGCGGAACCGGGCAGGCGACGGCCCAGCGGGCATCGATCCTGCGGCAGGTCGGCCGCCGGCTGCACAACAAGGACACGGCCGGGGCACGGGTCGTGCTGGCGCAGGCGGTCGACTCCGGCGCGATCACGGGAGCTGAGCTGCGGGCCCGAAACGGGCACGTGACGAGGGTCGGCCAGGTCTCCGGCTCAGCCGGCTCCGTCCCGCTTCCCCGGGGTGCGACGCTGCGCCTGAGCACGAAGCCGCCGCTGTCCGGCCTCGCCCACCTCGAGGTGGTGATCGCCGGCCTGCTGCTGGCGGTCGCCGCCGCAGCTGCCATGGCGATCGCGATCGCGCGCCTGCTGCCGTACCTGCGCCGCCCGCAGCGGCCGGCCCGCAAGCCCAGGAAGCCACAGCGCCTGCCGGCCACGCCCGCGCTCGACACCGAGTACCTGGCCCGCCACGACGCGCTCACCGGGCTGCCCAACCGGGTGCTGCTGCGCGAGGAGGCCCAGCGCCGGATCATGCACCTGAACGGCGACGCGATGGCGCTGATCCTGATGGATCTGAACGAGTTCAAGGAGGTGAACGACACGCTCGGGCACTTCGCCGGCGACCAGCTGCTGCGCCAGGTCGGCGAGCGCCTGGCCGGGTTCACCACCGAGAGCACGCTCGTGACCCGGCTGGGAGGCGACGAGTTCGCGATCCTGCGCAGCCAGGCCGACGCGGTCACGGCCGAGCAGCTGGCAATGCGGGTCGGTGAGTCGTTGCGCCGCCCGTTCCTGGTCTCCGGCATGACGCTCGAGATCGACGCCAGCATGGGCATCGCCTTGGCGCCGTTGCACGCGTCCGACTACGACGGGCTGCTGCAGCGGGCTGACAGCGCCATGTACGCGGCCAAGCGAAACCACACCGGCATCGCGATGCACACCCGGGAGCAGGAGGCCGACAACTCGCAGAAGCTGGCGCTCGCCTCCGACCTGCGCCGTGCCATCGAGGGCGGCCAGCTGAGCCTCTACTACCAGCCCAAGGCAGCCCTCCGCACCGGAAACATCTCCGGTGTCGAGGCGCTCGTGCGTTGGAGGCACCCCGACCGCGGCATGATCAGCCCCGACCAGTTCATCCCGCTGGCCGAGCGCAGCGGGTTGATCAACCTGCTCTCGATGTGGGTTCTGAAGACCGCGCTGCACCAGGTCGCCGACTGGAAGCGCATGGGCCTCGTGATGCCGGTGTCGGTCAACCTCTCGGCCCGCGACCTGATCGACATACGGCTGCCCGACGAGATCGAGGCAGCCCTGCACGAGGCCAACGTGGCGTCCGAGCTGCTGGAGGTCGAGATCACCGAGAGTGTGCTGACCGCGGACCCGGCCCGCGCGCGTGCGATCGTCACGCGCATCGGCGAGCTCGGCCCGACCACCACCATCGACGACTTCGGCGCCGGCTACTCGAGCCTCGCCTACCTGAAGAACCTGCCCGTGCATGCGCTCAAGATCGACCGCTCGTTCGTGCTTGGGATGACCGACAACGAGCACGACGCCACCATTGTGCACGCTGTGGTCGACCTCGCCCACAACCTCGGCCTGCGGGTCGTGGCGGAGGGCGCCGAGGACATGGCGGTGTGGGAGCGCCTGCGGCTGGCCGGCTGCGACGAGGTGCAGGGGTTCGTGCTGGCGCAGCCGATGCCGTCCGCCCAGGCAACGGACTGGCTCTCGCGCCAGCGCGAGAGCTCGAACGCAGCCTGAGCGGGCGGCTATGCTGGCGGCGTGCTCTACGACCGCCTTGCCGATCTGCCGATCGACCTCGAGCACTACCGGCTAGAGCGGCGCGAGACACAGGTCTCGAGCGAGTTCGCTCGCGTGACAACGCTGGTGGTGATGGAGGGTGCCGGCCACACCGGCGTGGGCGAGGACGTCACCTATACCGCCGGCGACCACGACGGCTTCCCGGCCGACCTGCCGCTGGCCGGGCGGCGCAGCCTGGACGAGCTGTCGCAGCTGATCGACCCTCACGACCTGTTCCCGGGCACACCGCCGGAGATGGACGCGTCCCGGGACTACCGCCGCTGGGCATTCGAGAGCGCGGCACTCGACCTGGGCCTGCAGCAGGCCGCACGGTCGCTGGCCGATGCCGCCGGGCGCGAGGCGCGGCCGGTGCGCTTCGTGCTCTCGACGCGGGGGGAGATCGCCCCCTGGCTCGAGTTCGACCCGCGGCTCGAGTTCAAGCTCGACCCCGAGCCGACCTGGGAGGAGCCGCTGATCGAGACGCTGGCCGCCTCCGGCCGCGTGCGCGTGCTCGACTTCAAGGCCTACTACACGGGCACCCCGGTGGACGTGGCTCCCGATCCGGTGCTCTACCGGATGCTGGCCGAGCGCTTCCCCGATGCCGTGATCGAGGACGCCGCGCTGGACGGCGAATGCCGCGAGGCGCTGTCGAGCGCACTCGACCGCCTCAGCTTCGACGCGCCCATCCACTCGCTGGCGGACGTCGATGCGCTACCGGTGGATCCGCGCTGGATGAACATCAAGCCGTCCCGCTTCGGGAGCGTGCGGCGCCTGCTGGAGTGCATCGAGGCCTGCGAGCAACGCGGCATCCGCATGTACGGCGGCGGCCAGTTCGAGCTCGACCGCGGCCGCTCGCAGATCCAGACGCTGGCCAGCGTGTTCTACCCGGACACGCCCAACGACGTGGCGCCGTCCGACTACAACCTGGGCGTGCCCCGCGAGGACCTGCCGCGCAGCCCGCTGCCGGCGTCAACCGCCGTCGGCTTCGGGTAAATACCCGACATAAATCACGTCCGCCGGGCCGCGGGCAACGTCGACCGTCACCGTGCGCACCACCGCGAACCGCTCGCGCAGCCGGCGCTCGAACTCGAGGTCGGGCGCCGATGCCCACACCGCCAGCCGGCCGCCCGGCCGCAGCAACTCGGCCAGCGACCCGAGGCCCCCGTCGCTGTAGAGCTCCGCGTTGCTCTCGTGCACCAGCCAGCCCGGCCCGTTGTCGAGATCCAGGCAGATGGCGTCGAACTCACAGCCCAGCCGGCCCAGCTGCCTGCGCAGGTCGCCCACCACCAACCGCACGCGGTGGTCGTCCACCCCGTGCCGGTTGAGGCGGCGCAGGTGGGTGCCGGCCCACTCGACCACGGCCGGCTCGAGCTCGATCACGACCACGTCCGAGACGCGGTCGCCGCGCAGCGCCTCGTCCAGCGAGAAGCCGACACCGAGGCCGCCCAGCAGCAACCGGGCGTCCGCCAGCCCGGCCAGCGCCTCGCGCACCAGCGCCCGTTCCGAGCGGCCGTCCCGCGTGTCCATCATGAACGTGCCGTTCGCGATCACCTCGTGGTGCTCGCCGGCGCGACGCAGCACCAGCTCGCCGCGCGGCGTATCCCGGCGGTCGACCACCACCGGGCGGGTGTGGTCGCCGCTAGCCATCGGACACGTGCAGAGGCGGCACCCGCGCCGCCCACGGCAGCGCCTGCTCCAGCTGGGACGCGACGCGCAGCAGCGTGGCCTCGGCCCCGACCCGGCCGACCAGCTGCATCCCGATCGGCAGCCCCTGCTCGCTCATGTGCAGCGGCAGGCTGATCGCCGGCTGGCCGGAGGCGTTGAACACCGGCAGGAACGACTCCAGGTGCGCCCACGAGCCGAACAGCTGCTTCGGCTCCAGCTCCTCGCCCGGCCGGTAGGTGCCGAGCCTGGCGGGCAGCGCTCCCAGCGTGGGGGTCAGGAGCAGGTCGTAGTCCTGGAAGAAGCCGCGCGCCTGCCGGCTCACGTACCCCGCCGAGTCGATCGCGTTCAGCAGCTCGCCGGCCTTCACCGCGCGGCCGAACTCGACCATCCGGAACGTGGGGAGCTCGAGGTTGTCGGGGCTCGGCTCGCGGCCCACCGCCTGGGCGAACCCGTCGACGGTCTGGGCGGTGGTGGACGACCAGATCACGGTCATCGCGTCCAGGAACTGCTCCCACGAGAACTGCGGCGAGGCCTCGACCAGCTCGTGCCCGAGCCCGGACAGCAGCGTCGCCGTCGCCTCGCAGGCGGCCCGGATCTCGGCCACGGCCTCGGCGCCGGACCACGGCTGCCAGCAGAAAGCGATGCGCAGCGGGCCCGGCTGCAGGCTCAGCTGGTCGAGCCAGCCGCCGTCGGGCGGGCCCGGCAGCGTGAAGGGTTCGCCGGGGTACGGCGCGGCCAGCTCGTCCAGGCAGGCTGCGGTGTCGCGCAGCGACCTGGTCAGCACGTGGTGCACGGCCCAGCCAAGCAGCGGCTCGCCCGCGGCCGGCGCCCAGGTGACACGACCCCGCGAGGTCTTCAGGCCGACCACGCCGCACGCGGATGCCGGGATCCTGATCGAGCCGCCCCCGTCCGAGCCGGTGGCGATCGGCACGATCCCGGCGCCCACCGCAGCGCCCGATCCGCCGCTCGAGCCGCCGGCCATGTGGTCACCGCTCCAGGGCGTGCTGGTGGGGCCGCAGGCGACCGTCTCGGTCGTGCCCATCACCCCGAACTCGGAGGTGGTGGCGCGGCCGACCGGCACCATGCCGCAGGCCCGAACACGTCGCACCAGCTCCGACTGCACCTGCGCCACCCATCCCTTCGCCAGGCGGCTGCCGGCCTCCGTGGGACGCCCGGCGTCGCCGTGGAACAGATCCTTCAGCAGCACCGGGACGCCGTGGAACGGCCCCGGCTCCGCCGCCTCGGCCGACTCCACCGCGTCGTCGTAGAGCCCGGCGATCGCGCCCAGGCGGGGGTCGATCCGCTCCGCCCCGCGCACGGCCAGATGGGCCAGCTCGGCAGGCGTCACGTGGCCCTCCCGCACGAGCTCGGCCAGCGCCAGACCGTCGTGTGCGGCGTACTCCTCGAGTCGCATCGACGCATGCTAGTGAGCCTTTCGGTCACCGCGTCGAGGGCTTGATCGGCCGGGTGCACAGGTACAATGTGGGGATGAGCGCCGATGTGCCCCGCCGCGGGGAGGACGACGGGCCGCGCGCCACGGCCGTCACCTTCCGCTCGGTCGTCGAGGAGCGACCGGGCCAGAGGCTGCGCGACCTGTTCGACCTGTGGTGGCCCGCCTACCGGCGCTGGTTCCTGCGCGACGGCGAGCAGGAGCGATCCTCGTACGCCGGCTGCCTGCGTGCGGTGCGAACGCACGTCCCCGAGCTCGTGCCCGCCTACGAGGGCCTGGTCGAGCTGGTCGGGGGCGGCGACCTGGAGGCGCGATTCCTGTCGCTGTGGGATCCGCCGCCGTTCCTGGCGGCCTGCTCGCTGGCTGCCTGGACGCGCGACGGCAACCCATCGCTGCTGCGCAGCTACGACTATGCCCCCGCCCTGTGCGAGACGACGCTGCTCACCACCACCATCTCGACACGGCGCACGATGGCGATGAGCGACTGCCTGTGGGGCGCGCTGGACGGCGTCAACGAGGACGGCCTGGCGGTGGCGCTGGCCTTCGGCGGACGCCGCGCGGTCGGCCGCGGCTTCGCGGTGACGCTGCTGCTGCGCTACATGCTGGAGCAGTGCGCGGACGTGTCGCAGGCGCTCGAGGCCGTGGCGGCGGTGCCAGTCAACCTGTCGTACAACATCGCCCTGGTGGACGCCTCTGGCCAGGCGGCACTGGTGCGGGTGGCGCCGGATCGGGCGCCGGTGATCGAGCACGGCGGCGTCTGTGCCGGCAACCGGCAGGGAGCCACCGAGTGGCCCGAGCACGCGGCGCTGACCGGGACAGAGCCGCGGGAGGCGGTGCTGGCCGATGCGCTGGCCGACCCGGCGATGACCCTCGACCGGCTGGAGCAGGTGTTCCTGAGCGAGCCGGTGCAGCGCGACCCCTCCGAGCACACATGGGGCACGGTGTACACGGCCCGCTACGACACCCGCGAGCGCAGCGTGCGGCTGCTGTGGCCGGACGACGTCTGGACGGTGCACATGGCCACCGCCGAGAACGGCCAGCGGCTGCGCGACACGCGGGTGCTGATGCCGCCGCTCCTGCAGCGCGAGCGGGAGATCCCGCACACGCCTCAGGTGATCTTCGCCTGAGCCGTCGCGCGGGCCTTGATGGCCGTGGCGCGCACCTGTAGCGTTGCCGGATGGCGTCAACAGGGGGACACCGCCGGTGACACCTGGCAAGGGGATTGTGGCGAAGCGCTCCGCACGGCCGAAGCTGCGCGGCCTCAGCGACGTCTACCAGTTCGCCCGCTCCAGCCGCACCCCTATCTACTTCGTCTCCCCGACCGCCTACAACGTGCTGGGCATCGACCAGTGGGTGGGGGCGTTCGAGTACATCACCTACTTCGACTCGTTCGACGGCCACCACCCGCACGTGTTCGTGCCGCACAGCGAGGGGGCGCGCGACTTCGGCTCGTTCGAGGACGTGAACACCTACCTGCTCGGCCACAAGCAAGTGGCCGACCGCGTGCACGCACGGGGCGGGGGCAAGGTGTTGTTCGTCATGTTCGACGCCGACACCGAGGAGCTGGCCGGCGAGCTGGGGCTCGACATCGCGCTGCCGCCGCGCGCGCTGCGCGAGCACATCGACTCCAAGATCACGACCACGCAGCTGGCCGGCGAGGCCGGCATCGAGTGCGCGCCGAACGTGCTGGCCAGGGCGAAGAGCTTCAAGCAGCTGATGGAGCGGGCCCGCAAGGCCAAGCTCGGCACCGACCTGGTCGTGCAGACGCCGTACGGCGACTCCGGCCGCACCACGTTCTTCATCACCAACGAGGAGCAGTGGGACGAGCACTCCGAGAAGCTCGACGGCGAGGAGCTCAAGATCATGCGCCGGATCGAGCACCTGCCGGGCACGGTGGAGGCCTGCGCCACCAGGCACGGCACGCTGGTGGGGCCGATCCAGACCGACATCACCGGCTTTGAGCAGCTGACCCCCTACCGCGGCGGCTGGTGCGGCAACGATGTCTTCCCCGGGGTGTTCGACAAGTCCACGCGCGACTCGATCCGGGCGATGGCGCGTAAGCTCGGCGACACGCTCTACGCGCACGGCTACAGCGGCGTGTTCTGCGTCGACTTCCTGGTCGAGAACGGCAGCGGCCAGGTCTACCTGGGCGAGATCAACCCGCGCATCTCCGGCGCCAGCCCGCTCACCAACCTGCTCACGTCGAAGTACGGCGGGGTGCCGCTGTTCCTGTTCCACCTGCTCGAGTTCCTGGACGTGGACTGGGAGGTCGACCTGAAGAAGATGCAGAAGCGGTGGGAGACCTACGACGAGTGGAGCCAGCTGGTGCTGAAGCAGACCGACGACGCGGTCGAGAAGATCACCCGCGCGCCGTCCAGCGGCCTCTGGCAGATGCGCGAAGACGGCACCATCGAGTTCGTGCGGCTGGTGACCACGTGGCACACGGTCGGGCACGACGACGAGGCCTTCTACCTGCGCGTCTACGGCACCGACGAGTACCGCTACAAGGGCGGCGACCTGGGCGTGATCGTGACTCGCGGGCGCATGCAGACCGACGACCGGCAGCTGACCGATCGCGCGAAGGCCTGGTCGACCGGCATCACCTCGCTGTTTCACGGCACGCCCGCCGACCACGCGGTGCCGGTGCCGGATCCGATCTACACCAAGTGGTTCTAGGGCGCGCGACATTGCGGCTCTACAACAGCGCGGTCTCGGGGAACTGCTACAAGGTGCGGCTGCTGGCCGCGCAGCTGGGCCTGCCGCTGGAGCTGGTGGAGATGGACGTGCTCGACCGCTCCGACCGCCCGGACGTGCTGGGCGGCCTCAACCCGGCGCTGCGGGTGCCGACGCTGGTGCTCGACGACGGCCGCGCGCTGGGCGAGTCTGGCGCGATCCTCTGCTTCCTGGCCGAGGGCACGCCGTACCTGCCCGACGACCGCTACCAGCGGGCGCAGGTGCTGCAGTGGCTGTTCTTCGAGCAGTATGACCTGGAGCCGAACATTGCGGTGGCCCGGTTCTGGCTGGCCGTCTCGGGCACGCCCGGGCGCTGGGCGGCGGAGCTGCCGGCCAAGCAGGAGGCGGGATACCGCACGCTGGCGGCGATGGAGCGGCACCTGGCGGAGCGCGGGTTCCTGGTCGGCGAGCGCTACACGGTGGCCGACATCGCGCTCTACGGCTACACGAACGTGGCCGAGGAGGGCGGGTTCGTGTTGGGCCGGTTCCCGGCAGTGCAGGCCTGGCTGGCACGGGTGGCGTCGCAGCCCGGGCACATCCCGATCGACGGCTGACGCGTCAGGCTGTACGGCTCAGGCTGTACGGCGACGCAGGGTGGCGGCGCCCAGCGCGAGTGAGAGCGCCGTCGCGCCGATCAGGATCACGGCGTCCCGCCACACCTCGGCGGTGACGGTGGACGAGGCCGCCACCCGTGACAGCGCGTCGTAGGCGTAGGTCATGGGCAGCAGGTAGGAGAGCAGCTCCAGCGGCCGCGCCATCTGGTCGCGTGGCACCAGCAGGCCGCATAGCAGGATCTGCGGCAGCAGGAACGCCGGCATGAACTGCACCGCCTGGAACTCGGTGCGCGCGAACGCCGAGAGGAACAGGCCAAGCGCCATGCCCAGCATCGCGTTCAGCACGGCGAAGACGACCACCAGGGGTGTCGACCCGGCCACCTCGAGGCCGAGCAGGCCGACGGCGACGAAGGACACGAGCACGGCCTGCAGCGTGGCCATCGCTGCGAAGGCAAGGCCGTAGCCGGCCAGCAGGTCGAGCTTCGCCAGCGGCATCGTCATCAGCCGCTCGAGCGTGCCGGTCGTGCGCTCGCGCAGCATCGCGATCGACGTGACCAGGAACATCGAGATCAGCGGGAAGATGCCGACGAGCGGCACGCCCACGCGCTGGAACACCTCGGGGGTGCCCTCGAACACCCATTTGATCAGCGCCTCGAGCACGCACGGCACCAGCAGCAACAGCGCCAGGGTGCGCGGGTCGCCGCGCAGCTGCAGCAGCACTCGCCGGCCGGTGGCCAGCACCACCCGCGGGCTCACGAGCCCGCACCCACCAGGCGCAGGAAGGCCTGCTCGACGCCGTCGGCGCCGGTCTCGGCCAGCAGCTGCTCGCGCTGCTTCGCGGCCAGGATGGCGCCGTCGCGCATCAGCACGATGTCGTCGCAGCGGTCGGCCTCGTCCATCACGTGGCTGCTCACGAGCAGGGTGGTGCCGGCATCGGCCAGGTGGCGGAAGCCGGCCCAGAGCTCGCCGCGCAGCACCGGGTCGAGGCCGACCGTGGGCTCGTCCAGCACCAGCAGCCGCGGGCGGCTGAGCAAAGCGGTGGCCAGCGACACGCGCGCCCGCTGGCCGCCGGAGAGGCTGCCGACCGGGCGGTCGGCGCTGTCGGCCAGGTCGACCGACGCGATCGACTCGGCCACGCGCTGGTCGGGTGCGTCGAGCACGCGCGCGAAGTAGTCGAGGTTCTGGCGGGCGGTCAGATCGAGGTAGACCGACGGCGCCTGAGTGACATAGCCGACGTCGGAGCGAAGGCCAGGCGAACCAGCCGGCAGTCCCAGCACGTCGACCTGGCCGGAGGCGACGATCTGTACGCCCACGATCGAGCGCATCAGCGTCGACTTGCCGCATCCGCTGGGGCCCAGCAGCCCGGTGATGCGGCCGGCCGCCACCTCCGCCGACACGCCGCCGAGCACACGGTGGCCGCCGCGGTCGACCACCAGATCGCGGATGCTGATCGCGGCGTCGCTCACGGCCACGCAGTCTCGCAGACGCGCGACGATTGCTCTAGGCTGGCGCCAGCGTCAGCTCACGAGGAGGTTTTGACATGCCTGGAACCACCGATCTGCACATCATGCGCGAGCGCGAGGTGATCGACGTCAACGGCGATCATGTCGGTCGCGCCGAAGACCTCTACGCCGACGAGCGGACGGGCGAGGCCGTGTTCCTGCTGGTCAGCGGCGGCCGCTTCGGCACCAAGCTGCACTTCGTGCCGGTCGAGGGTGCAGAGCTCGAGGGCGACAAGATCCGCGTTGCCTTCTCGGGCGACAAGATCAACAACGCGCCCAACATCAGCGCCGACGAGAGCCTGTCGCCGAGCGAGGAGGAGCAGCTGTTCCACCACTACGGCATGGACGGCCACGACGGCGAGACCACCATCCTGGTCGTGTGGGTGGCGACCGCGTAGCGTCAGCGACCGGCAACAGGCGCGGCGGCGGGGGCGGCGCCCAGCCGGCGCACGCTGGTCACCAGCAGCACCAGGGCCGGCAGGCAGAGCAACGACGCCAGCGTGAACGCGGTGGCGGTGGAGGTGGCGGTAGCCACCGCCCCGAGCACGAGCGGCACGACGGCGAAGCCGGCCGCCCAGACGACGCCGAGCAAGCCCATCACGGTCACGTGGGACACGCGGGCGGCGTCGGCGCCGAGTGAGGAGAGCGGGAACATGGCGGCGCCGATCACCGCGAACAGCGGGCCGGCGGCGACCAGCAGTGCCAGCTGGACGGCGTCGGACGGCCCGAACGCCAGCACGACCGGGATCACCATCACGCCGATGCCGACCACCAGTCCCACGGGCGCGGGGCCGACGCGGTCGACCACGCGGCCGGCGACGGGACCGACCGCCGCGCCCAGCACGGCTCCGGCGGCGAAGCAGACCGCGATCACGTCGACCGAAGTGCCGCTCCTGCCCAGGCCAAGCGGCACCAGCAGATCGACGGCACCGAAGGCGCAGAGGTCGATCAGGCTCATGGCCATCGCCGCGATCGTGGCCGGCTGTCGCGCGCCGCGCGCGATCGAGGCCCACAGGCGCGACTCGCCGGCGGCGACCTCCCGGCCGGTGGGGGCGAGCAGGGCGAGCACCACGCCCACGAAGCTGACGGCGGCGACCAGGCCGAACGCGATGCCGGAGCCGGCGGTGGCGGCCAGGGCGCCGATGCCGGGACCGGCGATCGACCCGGCCGAGAGCAGGCCCATGACGATGCCGGACTCGCGGCCGCGGTGGCCGGCCGGGGCGTTGTCGGTGACCCACGACATGGAGGCGGTCCAGATCGAGCCGCTGGCGAAGCCCTGGACGAAACGGGCCAGGATCAGCACCTCGACGTTCGGCGCCCAGGCGAAGATGACCGTGGCGATGGTCATCAGCAGCGCGGAGCAGAGCGAGATGCGGCGGGCGCCGACGCGTGGTACCAGCACGATGCAGCCGAGCGAGACGAATGGCACCGACACGGGGTAGGCGGCCAGCACCAGGCCGGCCTGGAAGGTGTTCAGGTTGAACTGGTCGGCGTATCTGGGCAGCAGCGGCAGCACCGCCAGGTACAGCGAGGCGTCGACGAACATCGAGACGCCGACGGCGATGGTGATGCGGCGGTAGGGCTGCATGCTGACACGCTATCGGCTTGCGCGCCGATAGCCGCCACAGGCGCGTCGTCCCGCGGAAGGTCGGTCGAGAGCCGACGGGGAGACTCGAACTCCCGACCCCATCATTACGAGTGATGTGCTCTACCAGCTGAGCTACGTCGGCAACCGGCACGGCCGCCGGGCGGCCGCTCCGCGCCGGATTCTAACCCGCCGGGTCGGGCCGAACGGCTAGCGCCCGGTGACGGTGCGGGTGCAGTCCGGCTCCCGCGCCACGCGCGGAGCGCGTCCGGCCGTCGCCATCCAGGCGCTGCCGGCCAGCGCCATCACGATCACGACCAGGTAGCTGGCCTCGGGCGACGCGGCTTGCGAGATCGCTCCTGCCAGGATCGGGCCGACCAGCGCCGACCCCGCCCAGACCATGTTCAGCAGCGCCGCCACCGCGCTCAGGCTGACCCCTGCCGCGCGCGCACCGACCACGCCCAGCGGAAACGTGATCGTGAACATCACCGCCGCGATCGGGCCCCGCAGCAGCAGGAAGCTGAGCACCGCCGGCGTCGTCGTGCTGACCACCACGATCAGCAGCGTCGCCGACATCAGCACCGTCGCGATCACCCCCACCTCCACCCTCGCCGCTCGTTCACCGAATCGTGCCACCACGCCGCTCGACGCGATGAACGCCACGGCCGCCGCCGAGAACGCGATCCCGATCGCTGCGCTGCTGAGCCCGTTCTGATGCAGCTGCAGCGGCGCCAGCAGGTTCGTTGCTCCGCCCACGAACCCACCCAGCGTCATCAGCAGCAGGCTGGACAGGATCAGCCTGCTGCCCATCGCCGCCCGCATCGTCTGCAGCAGCGGCGGCACGCCGTCCAGCCGCTGTCCGGCATCCGAATCCGACAGTGCCATCATCGACACCACCGCCGCCGTCGCGATCGCACAGCTCAGGAACGGCGCCGCCAGCCCGAACCGCTGCACCAGCACGCCCGCGAACGCCGGCCCCACGATCCCGGCCAGCCCGGCCGTCGTGATCGTCAGCGACAGCGCCCGCGCCTGCAGCTCGCCGGCCGCCTCTGCCAGCCACGCCACCCCGGCCACCCACAACGCCCCGAACGCGATCCCGAACAGCGCGCGCGCCACGAGCAGCATCCAGTAGCGATCGGCCAGCGCCTGTCCGACGTCGGCCACCGCCATTCCGCCCACGGCCACCAGCGTCACCGCCCGCGCGCCGTAGCGGTCGCTCAGCATCGTCGCCGGGATCGAGGCCAGCAGGATCGTGAGGCTGGCCGCCGCCAGCAGCACCCCCGCCTCCAGCTTGGAGAGGTCGAACCGGTCGCTGTAGGTGGGCACCAGCGGCACCAGCGACGACCACACCACCTCGCCGATGAAGATTGCGAGGTAGATCAGGACCGCGGTGCGACGCATGCCTCGAGGATCGCACAGACCGCCGCGCGCGGTCGCAGCTCCAGACGATCGGCTACCGGTACTCTCCGGCCATGGACGCGAACCATCGACCGATGGCCTACCGGCTGACCATCCGCCGCCGGGTGTCCGACATCGACGAGTGGCGCCAGACGATCGAACGGCGCGCCCCGCAGCTGCGCGGTGCGGGCGTGATCGGCTACTCGCTGTCGCGCGTCGTCGACGACCACAGCGAGACCGAGCTGGTGCTCGAGTTCGGCGACCGCGAGCAGGCCGAGGCGATGGCCCGCCGGCTCGACCTTCCGGAGAGCCGCGAGAACGTTCTGCAGGCCGGCGCGATCGAGATCGGCTCGATGTGGCTGGCCGAGGAACTTGCGCACTGCCGCCTCGACTAGACGATCAGGCGCTACGACAGGTACTGCCGCACGTAGGAGATCAGCTTGTCGATCGGCGCCAGCCCGATCGCCGCGTGCAGCAGGAACGCCTCCACCGAGTTGAACGCGCCGGCCTGCTCGCCCTCGTCGACGGCGCGGTTGAGCCCGGCGCGGGCGGCCTCGTTGACGCGATCCTTGCTGAAGCCGTGCTTCTGCTCGAACGCATCCAGGCGGCCCTGGTCGGCGAACGCCAGCGTCAGCTCCTCGCGGGAGACGCCGAGGTCGCAGGCGGCACCGGCCAGAGCTGACAGCCCCACCTGCTCGGTGATGGCCGTGGTTCCACTGACGCCGTGCGGCCAGTGGTAGGGAGCGCAGGGATCGGGCGAGGCGTCCGGCTTGTAGTCGGTGCCGCCGGCCAGGGCGTAGACGCCCACCAGCGCGAGCGCGATCGCGGCGGCGGCCGCCAGCCACGCCCTCTGCCGGGTCACAGCTCGACCTTCCCGCGGATCAGCGGCAGCGCCGCCAGCAGCGCCAGCAGCGAGGCCACCAGGAAGCTGCTGCTGAATGCGTGTGTGACCGCGCGCTCGATCTGATCCTGGATCGAAGCCTCCAGCCGGTGCACCTCCGGCGAGTCCCCCGCCTGCTGGAACGCCGGGTGCAGGTTGGGTGGGCGGGTGACCGAGGCCGAGCTGACCTGGGCGACGATGGCCGAGCCCAGCGACACCTTCTGGGAGAGGCTGAGCGAGGAGTCGAGGATGAGACGGGTGCCGGCCAGCTCGGCGGCGTTTTGCTGGTCGACCAGGTCGCCGGTGAAGATCGGCGTCAGGATCAGGAGGCCCAGGCAGACACCGGCGTGACGGGCGGCCAGCGTCCAGCCGCCGTGGATGGCGAGCGGCGAGCGGCCGGCCAGCGCGTCCTGGGTGAGCGCGCCCAGCGACAGTGCGAAGCCGACGCCGATCGCCACCTGCGGCGGCACCAGCCAGCCCCAGGCCGCCGCCGGCAGCAGCGCCAGCGCGGCCAGTCCTCCGGCGATCAGGATCGCCCCGCAGATCGCCCGGATCCGGGCCGAGGGCGCGTTTGCAGGGATCAGCCGGTAGGTGGCAAACGCCGCCAGCGGCATCACCGTCACCACCGCCGCGGCGGCCAGCGGCGTGTGGCCCCAGCCGTTGATCAGCAGCAGCACCACAAGGAACAGCGCCGCCGTCAGCGCCGCCGAAAGCAGCGCCAGCGACACGTTCGCCGCCAGCGCCGGGCGGCCGGCCGGTGCCGTCACCGGGGTCGGCCGCGTGGCGCGATGCGGGATCAGCGCCAACGCCGCCAGCGCCAGTGGCACCTGCACGAAAAAGATCGCCTGCCAGCTGATCGCGTCGGTCAGCACCCCGCCCACGGCCGGTCCGGCAGCCGCACCGAGCCCGCCGGCCGCCGCCCACACGCCCACCGCGTGCTTCTCCGAGCCGGCGACCGTCGAGAGCAGCTCCAGCGCCGCGCACACGGCGGCGGCGCCGCCAACGGCCTGGCCGGCGCGCGAGACCAGCAGCCAGGTGAAGTCGGGGGCAAGTGCGCAGCCCAGCGAGGCCATTGCGAACAGCAGCAGGCCGGCCGAGCAGACGACACCAGGCGCGAACCGGCGCGACAGGTAGGCGGCCGGCACCGCGACCACGGCCAGCACCAGGTTGAACAGCGTCAGCACCCACGCCACGTGGTCGATCGAGACGTTGAAGTGGTCGAGGATGTCGGGCAGCGCCAGGATCACGACCGACGAGTCGGCCAGCACCAGACCGACGATCAGGCCCAGCGCCACCACCGTGCGGCGTTCACCCATCCCGGAAACCTACCCGCCGGTAGGCTTTCCGGGATGCTGACCCTCGTCACCGGTGCAGCCGGCTACCTCGGCGTGGAGATGGTGCGGCAGCTGCGCGCCCAGGGCCGCGACGTGCGCGCGATGGTGCGGACGTGGGACTCCGAGCAGCGGCTGTCCGGCACCGGCGCCATGACGGTGCTCGGCGACGTCACCCACCCGGAGACGCTGGCGCCAACGCTGGAAGGCGTCAGCCACGTGTTCCACCTGGCCGGCGTGGTCGGGCACCGCGCCTCCGACGACCTGCGGCTGGAGCAGGTCAACGTGGTGGGCGCCAAGAACCTGCTTGACGCGGCGGCGGCGGCCGGCGTCGAGCGCGTCGTGTTTGCGTCCAGCGTAGGTGCGATGGGACCTGCATCGACGCCCGAGCACCCGCGCAGCGAGGCCCACTGGCTGCTGGACGGGGACGATGGCCGCCCCGACTTCCGCTACGCGCGCACCAAGGCGCTGGGCGAGCAGCACGCGCTGCAGGCCGCCGCCGACGGCCTCGACGTCGTGGTCGTCAACCCGGGGTTCCTGATCGGGCCCGGCGACGTGCACCGCGTCTCGTCCTGGCCGATCGAGGAGTACCTGCGCGGCGTGCTGCGGTTCACCGTTCGGGGCGGGCAGTCCTGCGTGGACGTGCGCGACGTGGTGGCCGGCATGCTGCTGGCAGAGCAGCGCGGCGTATCCGGCGAGCGCTACATCCTCTCCAGCGACGAGGGCAACCTCTCCTACCCCGAGTTGTTCGAGCGGGTCGGCGCGGTCTCCGGCCGCCGGCGGGCGACCTACAAGCTGCCGGTGGGCGCACTCACCCCGTTCCTGCGTGTCTCGCGGGCGCTGCGGCTGCCACTGGTGCCGCTCGACGACAACGAGCTGCGCTCCAGCGCGTACTGGTGGTTCTACACGTCGCAGAAGGCGCGCAGCGAGCTCGGATACGGCACCCGTCCGCTGGACGAGACGCTGGCTGACACCATCGCCTGGTTCAAGAGCGACGGCTACCACCGGCACTGAGGTTGTCACGCCGCGGGATTCGCGCCCGCCTGCAGGCGCGGCTCGGCCGGAAGCGTCATCCGGATCTCGGTGCCGGCGCCGGTGCTGCTGACGATCTCCACGTTGCCACCGGCCAGGCGCAGCCGCTCGACGACCGTGGCCAGCCCGACGTGGAAGTCGGAGCCGTCCATCGCCTGAACGGCGTCGAATCCGACGCCGTCGTCCGCGACGGTGAACGCCAGCTGGCCGTCGGACTCGTGGCCGGTGACGCGCAACGACCTGGCCTGCGAGTGCTTGCGGGCATTCACGATCAGCTCGCGTAGCGACCGGTAGCAGAGCGCCTCCACCGTCCCCGACTGGCGCCCAATCGCGATGTCCACCTGGGCCGACAGCCAGGGGCCCTCACGCGCCACCCGCGAGATCATCGCCGCCAGCCCCTCCCGCTCGAGCGCCGCGGGGCGGATCTCAAACATCAGCCGACGGGTGCGGTCGATCGCGCCCTCCAGCATCTCGGCGGCCGACACCAGGGTCGGCTGCTCCGGCTGCACGCGCTGCAGCTGCAACAGCACCGCGATCATCACCTGGAGCGTGTCGTCGTGCAGCTCCACGGCCAGCCGCGCCTGCTCCTCCTCGCTGGCGCGCACCAGCTGATCGACGGCCGCCCGGCTGCGCGCCTCGGCCTGACGGAGCGCCGAGATGTCGATCACCACGCTGTGGAAGTAGTGGCCAGACTCCGTTTCCGGGGCGTCGATCTGGGCGCGACGCATCAGGATGTCGCGGTACTCGCCGGGCCGCGTCCGCACGCGCAGCTCCAGCTCGTGCACCTCGTCGCCCCGGTCCTGGCCGAGGTCGACGAACTCCGCCACCCGCCTGCGGTCTGCCGGGTGGATCATCTCCAGCCAGTTTTCGGAATTGATCTCGCGCAGGAACTCCTCCGGCGAGGTGCCGAACAGTTCTTCGACCTGTGGGCTGACGTACTCGACCACGCCATCGCCGTCGGCACGCAGCGTCACCATCGGCATCTGCTCGACCAGCGTCTGGTAGCGGCGCTGCTCGAACGCGAGCTCCTGGTCACGCTCCACGTCCTCGGTTGCGTCGAACACGATCGCCTGCACCACCCCCGGCGCCACGATCCGCGTGATCGACCGGAACCAGCGCAGCTCGCCGTCGGCGCGGCGCCACTGGTAGCGGTTCTGCCAGGCGACGTTCTCGCGGCCCAGCTGCTCCCAGTCGGGCCGCGCGGCCCCGATCATCGAGCTCGACCAGCGGGCGTAGCCCTCGGCTCCCACCCAGCTGGAGGCGGGCTCGCCGGTCAGCCATTCGATCTGAGGGCTGGTGTAGAGCATCACCCGCCGGTTCACGTCGAACCGGCAGATCACGGCCGGCATCTGCTCGACCAGCGTCCGGTACTGCTCGCGCACAGCCTCGGCGTCGTGCAGCGTGGTCTGCAGCTGCGCGCGGCTGGACCGCAGGTCGGTGGCGATGGCCACGATCAGGCCGCTGGCCAGCGACAGGCCGGCCGCCGCCACCAGCGTGGTGGCGACCGCGTGCACAGCGGTCTCCTGATGGAACTGGACGATCGCGAACCCGCAAAGCTGCAAAACGACGGTGGCCATCACCACCGGCCAGTCGGCGATCGCGGCGATGATGCACGTCAGCGCGACCATCGAGACGATGAACGCATCGTCGGCATGCGGCCCCGCCATCCACGCCGATGAGGCCATGACGAAGGCCGGCACCAGCGCGATCAGGATGATCCACTCCACCCGCGTCAGCGTGCGGCGCACCAGCAGCCAGGCGATCGCGGCCAGCAGCACCAGCGCCTTTGCGATCACCGGCCCGTACCCGCCGCGCGCGCCCAGCGCCAGTGACGCGGCGATGCCGATCGGCGATAGCAGCAGGTACAGGAACAGCACCACCCGACGGCGTCCCTGCGGCCCCCGCGTCGCCTCGTCCATGACCAGCAGCCGCCAGCCGCCTGCACGCGCTCTCAGCGTTGCGGCCATGTCCCAGTATCCCAGATCACCCGTGCGCTACCGGCTGCCCCGGGTCAGGCGATCATCGGAACCTGCACCTCGATCACGGGCTCGATGCGCTCGAAGATGTCCTCGAGGCTGGTGCCGGTGACCGTGATGCCGTGGTTCTTGAGCCCGACCACAGCGTGCGACGGGTCGTGCTCGTCGCGGATGATGTCCGCCACCGCAACCGCCAGCTCGGCCGTGCCACAGGGGTAGTTGAACTCGGTTGCGGGGATACCCGGGATCCACGCGTGCACGTGCACGATCGCGTTCACCTCGGGGTGCTCCTGGTAGATCATCCAGTGCTCGATGGCGTCCACCGACACCCGGTTCGGCTCGATGCCGGGTGGCACGGACAGCACCATGGTGCCCGTGTCGGCCTCGTAGTCCTTCACCATCAGTACGTCCTTGCCGACCTCGCGCAGGTCGGACTTGTCGACGCCGGACGCGCTCATCCAGTAGCGCCGCTCGTCCTTGCGCACCGACAGGTTGCCGTAGGAGAGGCCGCCGATCCCGTAGATGCGCTTGATCGCGCGCAGCTCCTTCTCGGGCACGATCTCGTGCAGCGGGAACGGCGCCGGCAGCAGACCCAGCGCGTCCAGGCGGTGCCCGGCCTGATAGAGGCTCTCGGTCAGCTCGTCGCCCTGCCACAGCTCCGGCTCGAGGTCCTGCTCGAAGCGGTTGTCGATCACCAGCCGCGATGTCGCAAGCGGCGTGATGCGATCGACGATGTCGTGGATCCAGGTGTCGAGATCGCCCGGGTCGGGGATCGAGTAGTGGCCGCGCTCGGGCGTCACGAAGTGGCAGGAGTCGCCCGGCACCACCAGCATGCCCAGGTTGGCGAGGCCGCGCACCATCAGCGGATACTCGTAGCGCAGCACGTCGTCCGGCACCTCGGCCGCCGAGTGGATGATGGTCACGTAGGTACCGCGCTGCCGGCGCCGGAACGGCTTCGGCTTGTCGGGGTTGATGAAGTTGAACACGACCTCGGCGTCGGCGGGGTTCTCGTCGTCGACCCAGCCGTAGCCGCGGCGCAGCCACTCGTCGCGCAGCCGCGTGCGGAACTCCGCCAGCGCGGGGTCGTCGCTACCCGGCCCCCAGTAGGCAATGTTGGTGGTCACGCGGTCACATCCGCCAGGTCGTCCAGCTTCACTTCCAGCATCTCCTTCTCGCCTTCCATCTCAACGACGCATGCATCCCGCAGCACCTCGTAGCTGCGAACGACGCCCCGGCCCTGGGGTGTCGCGACGATGCGCCCCACCGCGGGGGCCCGATCCCGGAACGACCGGTAGACCGGATGCTCAAATGCAAGACAGCAGCGTAGCCTGCCGCACAGACCGGTGATGCGGCCGGGGTTCATCGGCAGTTCCTGGTCCTTGGCCATCTTGAGCGTGATCGGGCTCTCGTGCGAGGGGTAGCGGTTGCAGCACTTGGTGGGTCCGCAGAGGCCGCCGCCGCCGGACAGCCTGGCGCCCTCGCGGGGGCCGACGGCGCGCACCTCGACCCGGCGGTTCAGCCGTTTGGCCAGCTCCGACTGCAGCGCCTGGGTGTCCAGCCGCTCCTCGCTGCCGTACGAGAACACGATCCGGCTCTGGTCGAACACCATCTCCGCCGACAACGGCTTCACCGGCAGCTCGAAGCGGCGGGCCAGCTCGCGGAACAGCAGCATCGAGCGCTTGGCCTCGATCCGGTTCCTGCGCACCTGCTCGTGGTCGTCGGCGCCGGCGCGGCGGATCACGCGCTTCAGCGGACCGGTCAGCTCCGAGTCGGGTACGTCGTGGTTGGCCTGCACCACCCGGCCCAGCTCGCGGCCGCGAGCGGTCTGGCAGATCACGTGTTCGTCCCAGCGCAGCTCGAGCCCGGCGGGATCGAAGGAGTACACCTTGCCGCCTGGCTGAAACACGACGCCGACCACAGTCGCCATCTGATCTAACTCCCTGCTGGAGCCAGCCGCAGACGGTGAAACATCGCCTCCACGGCCAACGCCGGCTGCACGTTTGTCTCGAGTGTCCGACGCGCCTCCGAGACCACCAGCACCGCTCGTGCGGCGTCACCGGGGGCACACCGTCTGGCGTCGTCAATCAGCTCGCCCGACAGGTCCAAGTTTACCACCGTGCCATCCGCGCCAATCGCTGCAGCCATCAGATCCCGGTACCACAACGCGACCATATCGACCGCGTCCCGCACCTCCTCCATCTGGGCGCGACGGGCGGTGCGTTTGGCGCGATCCTCGATCCGCTTCTCGAGCGCCTTGCGCTGACGGGCGTCCTCGACACCCTCCAGCTGAGGCGCGGCTTCCTGCTCGATCTGCTCCTGGGCCTGGGCGGAGCGAGCGGACGCAGCGTCGGTGATCACCTGGGCGGCGGCGCCCGGGTCGAACTCGGGGTCGACCAGGCTGGCGCGGGCCAGCGCCAGGTAGGTGCGACGGCGCTCGGCCGACTTCGGGTCGGAGGCCAGCCGCTGGGCGCGGCCGGCGTCGCCCAGCGCAGCCCGCGCGGCCACCGGATCGCCGGTCAGCTCGGTCAGCTGTGCGCTGCTCAGCCGCCGGAACGGGATCGGAACAACCCGGGAGCGGATGGTCGGGAGCATGCCCTCGGCGTGGTCGGATACGAGCACGAACACGGCGTAGCCGGGCGGCTCCTCGAGCGACTTCAGGAGCGCGTTGGCGCTTTCGGTGCGAAGCAGGTGGGCGTCCAGGATCATGTAGACGCGGCGGTCGGCCTCGAACGGCCGCATGTGCAGGTCGCGGCGCAGCTCGCGGGCGTGGTCGATCAGGATCGAGCCGCCCTCGGCCTCCAGCACGAACAGATCGGGGTGGGCGCGGGTCTCGATCCGGCCCAGCCGCGACTCGAGCAGCGCGGCCGCGAAGTGCTCGGCGTAGCGACGCTTGCCGGTGCCGGCCGGTCCGGAGAAGAGATAGGCGTGGCCGGGGTCGGCCAGCGCGGCGGTCAGCAGCGGCTGTGCCTCGGGCTGCGGCGGCAGGCCCTCGAACGGGGCGTTCACAGGTTCGCCGCCTCGCGGACGCGGGCCAGGACAGCCCGCGGAGGGCCGGACGCGTCCACCACGCGGATGCGTTCGGGAAACCGGGCGGCGGCGGCCGCGAAGCCCTCTGCCACCGCCGCATGGAAGCCGTCGCTCTCGGACTCGATGCGGTCCGGGGTGTCGCCGCGGCGGGCGGCCGCCAGCTCGGGCGGAAGTTCCAGCAGCAGCGTGATGTCGGGCATCAGGCCGCCGGTCGCCAGCTCGTTGGCCTGCAGCACCTGCTCCAGGCCGAGGCCGCGGGCGACGCCCTGGTAGGCCAGCGATGAGTCGATGAAACGGTCGGCCACCACCACCTCACCGCGGGCCAGGGCCGGCAGGATCACCTGATCGACCAGCTGTGCGCGGGCCGCCGCGTACAGCAGCGCCTCGGCCGCACCGCCGATCACCGAGTCGCCGTCCAGCAGCAGCTCGCGGATGCGCTCGCCGATGGGCGTGCCGCCCGGCTCACGGACGCGCACCACGGTGCGCCCCTCCAGCTCCAGGGCGGCGGCCAGCATCGCGGCCTGGGTGGTCTTGCCGCAGCCGTCGAGGCCCTCGAAGGAGATGAACACGGGGTAATGCTACCGACCGGTGATGCCGAAAACCGGGCGAATGGTTCCCTCCGCTGACCGCGAATATCCTCACGCGCGAGCGCGCGGATCCGCGTGCGCAAGCGCCACGGCGCCGTGACCGAATCGGCACAAACCCCCGGGATTGCCCGTGCTACCCTCTCCGCCCTGAATGGGAAAAACGCTCGTCATAGCCGAGAAGCCGTCCGTCGGCAAGGACTACGCCAAGGCGCTTCCGGGGTCGTTTAAGGCA
>Ga0075434_100000190_pt1 | contig 40653 bp, 37 predicted proteins | sample RhiMethybrSRZTD3_FD_75298 | JGI IMG/M metagenome (GOLD analysis project Ga0075434, IMG submission 75298) | Populus rhizosphere microbial communities from Tennessee, USA - Rhizosphere MetaG P. TD hybrid SRZTD3 | ecosystem: Host-associated > Plants > Roots > Rhizosphere > Soil | place: USA...
ACGCGCAGCCGCAGCATGATCAGCCCGATCCCGCAGACGAGCGTGAACGCCGTCGCCACCTCGCGCATCCGATCGATTTCGGGGCCGAGCGACTGCATGGAGACCGATCCGTAGCCGACGATCGGAACGGCCAGCAGCGCGAGAAAGAGCAGCATCGGCGAGGACTGCGGCCGCATCGCGCCGGCGAACCCGCGCGCCGCCGGCGGCGTGACCGGCGCGGCCGACGCCGCCCACGCCGCGAAGAAGAACGGCAGCATCCAGCCCATGTCGCTCGGCGAGCCCGTCTGGTAGTCGCCGCGCACCGTCGCGTAGGACAACACGACGAGCGCCGCGAAGGCGAGCGCCATCCCCGCCGCCATCCCGCGGTAGACCGGCGCCCACTCGGTCTTCGCCGCCGAGATCGCCGCGCACAGCAGGCCGGTCATCGCCGCGAGCCGCACGAGCGGGCCGATCGTCGCGAGCGACCGCAGCGCGAGCGCCGCGTGCTCGGCGTGCATGCCAGGCGCGATGATCAACGACCAGTACAGGAACCCGGTGAGGAACACGAGGACGGCGATGTCGAGGGCGACCGTGATGGCGGTGTCGTCGGGCGCCGCGCGGTGCGGCCACGCGACGAGCGCGATCAGCGGCAGCGCCGACGCGCACAGCTGCACGATGATCGGCCACTTGAACCACGACTGCGGCGTCGCGCGCATCAGCTCGTCGGACGCCCAGAACACCTGGCCGAACAGCCAGAGCGCCGCCCACGCGCCGATCGTCGCCCAGAAGACCAACTGGCGCCCGCGCCACGCGCGGCGGCGCCGCGCCAGCACGAAGAGCGGCGCGAGCGGCGGCAGCATCAGCGCGGCGTTGCCGACGAGGAGCCGCGTGGACGGCTGATCGGAGAGCGCAGCCATGAGCGCGGCGTACGCGCCGGCATACACCAGCCCCACGACCGCCCAGTTCATCATCACTCTCGCTCGCTGCTGTCGCCCGTTACACGTCCGCGGTGTCGATCTGCGCGCGCTGCAGCCGGCCGCTGAAATCCACGTACACCGACTTCCACTCCGAGAACACGTCGAGCGCCGCGACGCCTGCCTCGCGGTGCCCGTTGCCCGTCGCCTTGGTGCCGCCGAACGGCAGGTGCACTTCGGCGCCGATCGTCGGCGCGTTCACGTAGAAGATCCCCGTGTACATGTCCCGCATGGCGGCGAAGGCGCGGTTGATATCCTGAGTGTAGATCGAAGCGGAGAGGCCGTACTGCACGCCGTTGCCTATCGCGACAGCCTCATCGAACGATCTGCACGGGATCACGGACACCACCGGGCCGAAGATCTCCTCCTGCGCGATCCGCATCGACGGCGCAACGTCGGCGAAAATCGTCGGCTCGTGGAAGAAGCCGTTCGCGTACGACGCGCCGGACGGCCGCCGCCCGCCGCACATCAGCCGCGCGCCTTCGCTCCGCCCGATCTCGACGTACTGCATCACCGTGTCGAGCTGCCCCTGGCTCACCGAGGGCCCCATCTGCGTGTTCGGATCGAGGCCGTCGCCGACCGTGAGCGCCTTCGCGCGCGCGACGAACTGCTCGAGGAATGCCTCGTACACACGCTCGTGGACGACGACGCGGCTCGCGGCCGTGCAGCGCTGCCCCGTCGTCCCGAAGCCGCCCCACAGACAGCCTTCCACCGCGAGCTCGAGGTTCGCGTCGTCCATCACCATGACGACGTTCTTGCCGCCCATCTCGAGGTGGACTTTCTTGAACGTCGGCGCCGCCTGCTGCGAGACGGTGCGCCCGACGTCGGTGGATCCCGTGAACGAGACGATGCGGACGTCGTCGCTGACGAGCATGGCGCTGCCGACTTCGCCGCCGCCGCCGGTGACGAGGTTCACCACGCCGCGCGGGATACCCGCTTCCTCGAGGATCTTGACGAAGTTGAGCGCGGAGAGCGGCGTCAGCGTCGCCGGCTTGAAGACCACCGTGTTGCCGCAGACGAGCGCCGGGATGATCTTCCACGACGGAATCGCCATCGGGAAATTCCACGGCGTGATGATCGCGGCCACGCCCATCGGTTGGCGGACCGACATCGCGAACTTGTCGCGCAGCTCCGACGGCACGGTCTGGCCGTACTGCCGGCGGCCCTCGCCCGCCATGAAGAACGTCATGTCGATCGCTTCCTGGACGTCGCCGCGCGTCTCGTCGAGGACCTTGCCCATCTCACGCGTCATGTCGCGCGCGAGCGGCTCCTTGCGATCCGCGATCAACTGGGCGGCGCGGAACAGCAACTCGGCGCGGCGCGGCGCCGGCACCAGCCGCCAGCGGTCGTACGCGAGGCGGGCGGCGTCAATGGCGTCGGCGACATCGGCCGCCGAGGACCGCTGAAAGACCCCCACGACGTCGTCGGCGTTTGCAGGGTTTCGGTTCTCGAACAGCTCGCCGGAGCTGGAGGAAACCCACGCACCGTCGATAAGGTTGAAATAGGTCGTCGCTTTGGAGGTCGCGGTCGTCATAGGGGGTGAGAGTGCCGTACTGTGGACACCTGCTGCAACTTGAGGGCGAAAGCCCGCTGGCACAGCAGGTTACGGCTGGGCCGGCGTTGACGCCTTGTGTGGTCATGCACACGCCCTTCGAAATTCTTCGAGAAAAAGGGCGATCAAATGGCGCTGATTTCGTCTGCACACCGTGGCATGAATCCTGAATTGCTGGGGGGTGGGAGACGACCGATGACGACCAATCCTGGGCCTACCGTCGAAAGCCTTCGCCAGGCCGCTCCGGCCACCACGACGCAGAAAGTGGTGATCGTCAACGGCAGCGCGGAAATTCTCGACCTGCTCGAGACGGTGCTCGACGCCGGCCACTACGATGTCGTCTTCGTCGAATCGAGCCGCCACGCGTACTCGCAGATCAAGCGCGTGCAGCCGAATCTCGTCATCCTCTGCGTGAGCATCGACGACGCGGAGGGCTTCCAGGTGCTGTCGATGCTCAAGCTCGACGCCGACACGCGCACGATCCCGGTGCTCACCTACACGACCGATCAGGAAGGACAGGAATCGGAGGAAGAGGCCAGCGAGCCGTCCGAATCCGAGATGTTCAGCGGCTCGAAGGCCGCCGTGTGGATGAACTGATCGATGCTATAGTCGCGGCCGGATGGGTCGGCCGGAAGACAAGCGGGACACTGAGCGCATCGAGATTCTCGGCGAGCTCAAAGGCGAAGTCACCGTCTTCCAGCCGATGGCGATCCGCGAGATCAGCCGCGGCGGCGCGCTCATCGAGACCGGTTTTCCCCTGCAGCTCGATTCTCTCCACGAATTCCGCCTGACGCTCGGCGACCGATCGGTGGTCGTCAAGGGACGCGTCGCGCACTGCAGCATCACGGACGTCGAGCAGGAGCTCGTGCTCTACAAGGCGGGCATCGAGTTCGTCGAGCCGCCCGAGCGCGTCGCGGCGGTGATCCGCGAGTTCATCGAGGCGATCCAGACGGGCCGCCGCGCGCTCTGATTGCGGCGGCGCTCCTACTGTCCGACCGTCTTGATCGGGGTCGAGGCACGCGGCGGCGTCACGTACGCCGTGACGAAGCTTTCATGGCCGCTCGCGTCGACGGCGGCGACGCCGAACACGTAATCGTCGATCTGCATGTTCGGCAGCACGACGCTGGTGACGTTGCCGACGAGCAGCTCGTGCTGCCAGTCGGGGCCCCACGCCTCGCGCCAGAAGACGCGGTACGCGGCCGCGCCCGCCGACGGCGTCCATTTCAGGTTCGCGTCGTAGCCGCTCGGCGCGCGCGTGATGAGCGGCTGGTTCCGCTCGCTGAGGACGTTGGGGGGCGGCGGCGCGAAGGCGAGCGTCGCGGCGGCCGCCGCGTTGACGCGCGCGTTCTGCGCGAGGTACGGCAGCGAGATGCCTTCGTAGGTGTCGCGGACGTCGTGCTGCCGGGTGAAGTTCTCGCGCGATTCGCGGAAGCCGACCGCGGTGAACCCGAGCTGGTTGTACGCCGAGTGATCGCCGCCGCGCCCGAAGCGATCGGGCCGCGCCATCGGCCGCACGTGGTGCGACGGCACGTAGCGCGCGCCCCACCGCTGCACGAACCGCGCGAGCGCGCGCGACGTCGAGTCCTCCGGCCCCTCCGAGTACACGCGAATCGTCGCGCCGTCGACGATGCCGCTGCCGCCGCGGTCGCCGCCGACGATGTCGTTGTTCAGCACCGCTTCGATCGGGATCTTCTCCGCCGCCGCCTTCTGCGCGTGCAGCCGCGCGCCGACGAGGCCCTGCTCCTCGCCGGCGTGGCACATGAAGACGAGCGTCGCGTCGAACTCGAGCCCGCTCTCGCCGAAGACGCGCGCGAGCTCCATCGTGAGCGCCGTGCCGCTCCCGTCGTCGTTCACGCCGGGCGCGAGGTTGTCGATCGGCGCCTGCGGATCGGCCGGGCGCGCCCCCTGCGCATCCGGATCGGGCGCCGCCGGCGCGGCGCCGCCCGCGTTCGCCGCGCCCTGTCCGCCCGGACGCGCGACGGTGTCGTAGTGTCCGCTGACGTAAATGCGCCGAGCGCTCCGGCCCGGCAGAATCGCCATCACGTTGCGGAGCTCGACGGCGTGCGTGATGCGCCCCTGCGGCGCGACCTGATAGGTGTCGAAGCTCACCTGCAGCCGCGGGCTGTAGCTCTTCATCTGATCGAAAATCCACTGGCGCGCCGCGCCGATGCCCCTGGTCGTCGACGAGGTCGACGAGAGCGTGTTGCGCGTCTCGAAGCTCTCGAGCTTCTTGAGAATCGCGCCGAGCCGTTCTTCCGAGACGGCGGCAACGAGCTTCGCGATCCGCGGATCGAGATCGCCGGCCGTCGGCGTTTGCGCGGCGGCGGTCGAGACGGCCGCCGCCGTGAGAGACGCCATGAGCGTGGCGCGGATCAGCAGTCGCGTCATCGTCATTTCACCTTCAGGTGCTCGAGATAGTCGCCCGACTCGATGCGCTGCGCGCCGCCGAGCGGTGCGTTGTAGAAATACGCCCACGCGCTGGCGACGCGGCCGTTCTCGAACGTGACCGGCGTCTCGACGCGCGTGTAGAGGCTCGCGTCGGGCTGCCCCGGCCGGTACCCCTCGATCTCGTCGAGCGCGGCGAGGACGCTCTCGGCATCGGCCATCCGGTGCACCTCGCCCCACACGCGGCTGTCGGCCGCGGGGATCGCCGCCGGATAGATGCCGAGATCGAAGAGCGTCGCCGCGATCGACGCGCGGCCCTGCGGCGTCAGCTTCGCGTCGACGCGCGATCGTCCGGGCCGCTGGAACGCGGTCATCAGCGTGCCGTAGAAGAACACGAGATCGGTCAGCTTCTCAGACGCGCGGGCAGGAGCCGCGCGTCTCAGACCGGAGTGTAGGGGGGTGCGCAGATCGCGTCAAGGGAGCCGATCGTCCGCGCGGGAGACAAACGGTGACTTAGTTCTTGATTTTCCCGTTCGCGGCGCCGCCGACGAGATCGAAGACTTCTGCGGGCACGGTGAACGAGAGCGACACGGTCTTGCCGGCGCCGGCGAGCTCGAGCGACTGCATCATCGCCTGCAGCTCCGGCCGCGATCCGCCGCTCAGTTTCGCGAGCGCGAGGAAGCCGCGAACGACGTCGCGCAGGTTGTTCGCCGCTTCGTCGTCGCGCGCCTCGGCGCGGATCGTGCCGCGCAGCCCGCCGTTCACGTGGCCGCTGACGGCGAACCAGCTGATCGCCGGAATCTGGCTCAAGACGTTCTCCGGCAGATGGGCGTTGGCGCGCAGCGCGTCGAAGCGGCCGACGGCCCAGGCGTTCTGCGAGCTCGTGTCCATCGAGCGCACGAGGTTCATGAGCTCCTCGTTGCCGGTGACGCTCTCGAGACCCGACTGCGGGTTGTTGCCGGCGCGGTGCAGATCGATCGCCGATCGCACCAGCGGCGCGCTGCCGAACGCCGCGAGCCCCGGCTCGATGAACGAGAGGCCGATGCTGTGGCCGATGTGCCGCCGCTCGTCGGCGACGTAAACGTCCGGCGTCTGCGCGTCGGCGACGATGAGGCGCTTGCCGCCGTAATCCTCGACGTGCGCGCCGTGCTCTCGCATCAGCGACTCGATCCTGACCTCGTCGAAGCGGCCGCGGGCGAGCACCATCCCGGCGCCGCCCGGCACGCCCGAGCCCGCCGATTCGGGCCGCACGCAGCCGACGATTCGATCGACGTCGGTTTCGAGGTTGATGCCGGTCTCGTTCTGGAATTCGCGCTGGCCGGTGGGCGCGCTGGGAAGGGCGTGGAGGAGCTTCTGGCGAAGCTCCGACGTCATGATTTCCTGGATGTTCGCGTAGGCGATGGCCGCGGCGTCGCGCGGCACGAAATTGAGCTCTTCGGGTCCGCCGCGCGCGCCGGCCGCCCGCGCCGGGAAGCCGCCGACGTAATACGCCACGAGCCCCGAGCTCACGCCGACGGCGAGGACCAGGAGCGAAACGATGACGAAATAGCGCGTTTTCGTGGTCATGGACGGACCCTCAAACTCTTATACGCTCGCGAGTTCGCTATTGTTCAAGCACGTACTCCCGCTGTTCGACGGCGCGTCCCGCTCCCCATAGAGTAACTGCAATAATGACGGCAAGCGAGACCAGGCTCGTCGGGATTGCCGGCACCTCGCGGAAGAGCTGAAGAACCATGCTGACCGCCGAGTCCTGCGGCATGTCGTGCGTGACTAGGGCCTGCAGGTAATACATCACCGTCAGCCGCTTGAGGTATCCGGGAAACAGCAGGACGGCCGGCTCCCAGCCGAACGCGTAAACCAGACCGACCACCAGCGGCCGTTTCAACCGCGTGCCGACGAGCGCGAAGACCGCGCCGTAGGACGCCAGCCCGATCATCAGCATCGCGAAGTCGGCAAGGAGCGACGGAAACGCCGCGGCCACCGAGCTCCCGCCCGTCGGCACGATGAGGAAGAAGACGAGCATCACCGACGGCAGCACGAGCAAAACCGTGCACGCCAGATACGCGAGGTATTTTCCGAGGAGCACGGCGCTTCGCGGAATCGGCCGCGTGAAGAGATACGTGATGGTCTTGTCCTCGACTTCGTCGGCGATGAGCGCCGTCCCGTAGAACACGCCGAGGATCGGCACGATGAAGCGGATGTAGAGCAGCCAGACCATCATCCCGAAGATGGTCGCGCCCTCGGGCTGCGCGCCGTTGATCGGCAGCCCGTACATCGACGAGAGAATGCGCAGCGCGAGCGCGAGGACGACGGGGCCGCCGAGCAGCAGGCCGAGGAAGACGGAGCGGCGCGACCAGAGCATCTGCCCGAGGGACAGATCGAAGACGCGCATCGCCGACGCGAGCACGGACGGCGTCATGACTTCACCAGATATTGGAAGACGGCCTGCAGGTTGTCGTCGGGCGACGTGACCTCGTGGATCGCGCCGTGCTCGCCGGACGCGGCGAGATCGGTGAGGCGCGCGTAGAACGCATCGGGACGTCCGGTCTGGACGACGACGGCGCCCTCTTCGAGCCGAAGGCTCAGCACGTCGTCGTGCGCGAGGAACTCGCGCGCGAGCGCGCGCGTGCGATCGGCCTTGATGTGCACGGTGTGCGGATGCTCGTCGATCAGCTCGCGAATCTGGTGCACGTTTCCTTCGGCGAGAATCCGTCCCTGGTTGATCAGCAGGATGTTCGCCGTCATCGACTCGATCTCGTGCAGGATGTGGCTCGACACGACGATGCTCTTGCCGGCGCGCCCCCAGTCCTTGATCAGACGAATCGTGCGGCGGCGCGCGATCGGATCCATGCCCGCCAGCGGCTCGTCGAGGATCAGCAGCTCGGGATCGTGCGCGAACGCCTGCGCCAGCTTGATGCGCTGCCGCATGCCCTTGCTGTACGCGCCGATCTTCTTGTTGGCCGCGTCGGCGAGCTCCACCGTCTCGATCGCGCGCGCGGCCATCGCGGCGGCCGCCTGGTCGGCGACGCCGTTCAGCCGCACGAGCGCCGCCACCCACTCGAGCCCGGTCATCCGCTCGTAGAACGAATCCTGCTCGGGGCAGAAGCCGATGCGATGGTAGAGCGCGGGGTTGCCCCAGATCGGCTCGCCGAGCACGGTGATCGCCCCTTTGCTCGGCTTCAGCTGGCCGGTGATCAGCTTCATGAAGGTCGACTTGCCCGCGCCGTTCGGCCCGAGGAGACCGGTGATGCCTGGCGGCACCGTCACCGACACGTCGTTGAGGCCGATCACCTGGCCGTACCATTTCGACAGATGATCGGCGGCGACGATGGACGTCACGCGACGACCTCGACGCCGCGCACGCGCCGCTCGAGCACGAGGGCGGAGACGGCGATCGCGGCGACGATCACCAGCAGCGAGACCGGCCACGGCGTCTCGTAGCGGAGCGGCTGGCGGAAGATGACGCTCGACATCTGCGAGAGGCTCGCGGAGAGCGACATCCACGAGAACGACGAGCTGCGCGTCACGGCGTACATCACGCCGTAGATGGCCTGCGTGAAGAACAGCAGCACCGCGTAGAGCACCGCGACGTAGCGGCTGCTGTTGGAGAGCGACGACAGCGCCAGCATCGTCGAGGCGGCCATCAGGATCTCGAGGAACGCGTAGACGGTGATCGCCGGGAACAGGTAGGCGTTGTTCACCATGAACGCGAAGCTGCCGGTGAACGCCACCTGCACGAGGAGCAGCGTGATCGCCGGAATCCACGTGACGAGCGCGAGGAACGCCATCAGGATCGCGAGCTTGCCGAAGATGTACTCCCCGCGCGTGATCGGCTTCGACAGATAAATCTGCAGCGCGTTCGCGCGGCGATCGTTCGCGATCAACCCGGCGCCGACGTAGACCGTGATGAAGAAGATGAAGAGGTGCTGCGCGAAGCCGTCCAGGTAGTCGCGAAAGGTTTCCGCGGTGACCGGCGCGAGCGCCGCGAGCTGCGGGGAGTTGGCGCTCGCGTAGATCTGCAGCACGCGGAAGAGAAAGGGCGCCAGCGAGGCGAGCAGCAGGCCGAGGAACGCGCGCCTGGCGAGCATCGTGCGGATGCCCGCGCGCGTGATCACCACCCAGTTCGTGCCCGTCCGCGCCCGCGTGCCGGCGTAGCGGCGATAGCCCTGATCGTGGATGGGCACGCGCTACTCTTCTCCCACCGCGTGCGCGAAGACGTCCTCGAGCGTCGGGACGCTCGGGCGGAGGTGGCGCACCTGGACGCGCTCGCGCGCGGCGAGCGCGAAGATCTCGCGCGCGCCGCCCTCGCCGGGCACGAAGACGCGCATCACGTCCTCGTCGGTCGCGTGGCACTCGAGCCCCGCGGCGCGGAGCGATTCGGTGAACGGCTCGACGCCGCCCGTCGCCTTCACCCGCAGCTCGTAGACGCGGCCGCGCGGCTGCTTCATCGCCTCGATCGGGCCGGCAGCGGCGATGCGTCCCTTGTCCATCACGACGACGTGGTCGCAGGTGTACTCGACGTCGGGCAGCAGGTGCGACGAGAGGATCAGGTTCACCCCTTTGTTGTGCGCGAGGTCGCGCACGAGCTCGAGCATCTCGTCGCGCCCCTTCGGGTCCATGCCGTTGGTCGGCTCGTCGAGGAACAGCAGGTCGGGATCGTGCACGAGCGCCTGCGCGAGCTTGATGCGCTGCTTCATGCCGGTCGAATAGGTCTCGACGTTGCGGTAGCGCGCCTCGCCGAGGCCGACGTAGAACAGCACCTCGTGCGCGCGCTGCATCGCGTCGACGCGCGGCAGGCCCGCGAGCTCGCCGCAGTACGCGACGAACGAGACCGCATTCATGCCCGGGATGTGCGCGTCGCTCTCCGGCATGTAGCCGACGCGCGCGCGGATGTCGAGCGGCGACGCCGCGACGTCGTAGCCGAGCACGCGCATGCGGCCGGTCTCGGGCGTGATGAAGCCGAGCAGCGCCTTGATCATCGTGCTCTTGCCGGCGCCGTTCGGGCCGAGCAGCCCCACCGCGCCCGCGGCGAACGACGACGTCACGTCGCGCAGCGCGCGGTTCGCGCCGTACGCGACGGTGACGCCTTCGAGAGTGACGACCGACGCTGCCTCAGGCATTCAGTTTTTATATACGGTCGCGCGCGTCAGAGCGTTCCTCGCAGCCCGAGCTCGTCGGCGCGCGCGCGCATGAAGCCGATCACGTTCGCGATGTGCTCCTCGAGCGGGAGGCCGAGCAGCGCCGCGCCCTCGACGAGATCCTCGCGCTTCACGCCGCGCGCGAAGGCTTTGTCCTTCATCCGCTTCTTCACCGAGCTCGCCTCGAGATCGAGGATGCTCTTGCTCGGGCGCACCAGCGACGCGGCGGTGATGAAGCCGGCGAGCTCGTCGCACGCGAAGAGCGTCTTCTCGAGGCGGCTCTCGCGCGCGACGCCGGTGATCTCCATCGCGTGCGACAGGATCGCGCGGATCATCCAGTCGGGGTACCCCTTCTCACGCAGGATCTCGCTGCCCTTGTTCGGGTGATCGCCGAGCGTCGGCCAGCGCTCGTAGTCGAAGTCGTGGAGGAGCGCCGTGATGCCCCACTCCTCTTCGTTCTCGCCGAACGTGCGCGCGTAGCCGCGCACCGCCGCCTCCACCGCCATCGCGTGCTTCAGCAGGCTCTCGCTCTTGGTGTACTCGGTCAGCAGCGCCCAGGCGTCGGCTCGATTCATGGTAAGTTGCAGCATCTTATGCCAGCCTCGACGCAAACGTCATCCGCCACCATGCTCGACACCGAGTTCGTGCGCGGCCTCGGCCTCTACGACTCCACGATGGTCGTCATCGGCGCGATGATCGGGTCGGGCATCTTCATCGTGTCCGCCGACATGGCGCGCACCATCGGCAGCCCCGGCTGGCTGCTCGGCGCCTGGATCGTCACCGGCCTGCTCACCGTCGTCGGCGCGCTGTCGTACGGCGAGCTCGCCGCGATGATGCCGCGCGCCGGCGGCCAGTACGTCTACCTGCGCGAGGCGTTCTCGCCGCTCTGGGGGTTCCTCTACGGCTGGACGCTGTTCCTCGTGATCCAGACGGGCACGATCGCCGCCGTGACGGTCGGCTTCGCGCGGTATCTCGGCGCGCTCGTGCCGGCGATCCGCGACGACAACTATCTCGTGCCGCCGATCCACCTGTCCACCGGCTACGCGCTGTCGCTCTCGACGACGCAGCTGGTCGCGGTCGTCATCATCGCGTTTCTGACGTGGACGAACACGCGCGGCCTCGAATACGGGAAGATCATCCAGAACGTCTTCACGACGGCGAAGACCGGCGCGCTCCTCGGCCTGATCCTCGTCGGCGTGCTTCTGGGCTGGAACCGCGCGGCCGTCGCCGACAACTTCGGCAACCTCTGGACGACGCGCGGGGCGGTCGAGATCGTTCCAGGGCTGACGGCGGCGACGGCGTTCGGGCTCTTCGTCGCCGTCTGCGTGTCGCAGACCGGATCGCTCTTCTCCGCCGACGCGTGGAACAACATCACCTTCACCGCCGGCGAGGTGCGGGATCCGCGCCGCAACATTCCGCTCTCGCTCGCGCTCGGCACCTCGATCGTCATCGGCCTGTATCTGCTGGCCAACGTCGCGTACCTCGCCACGCTGCCGTTCGAGCAGATTCAGCACGCGCCCGGCGACCGCGTCGCGACGGCGACGCTGAACGCCATCTTCCCGGGCCTCGGCGGCACGATCATGGCGATCGGCATCATGATCTCGACCTTCGGCTGCGCGAACGGCCTGATCCTCGCGGGCGCGCGCGCGTCGTACGCGATGGCGCGCGACGGCCTCTTCTTCCGCGCGTCGGGCCGCCTGAACGACGCCAAGGTGCCGGCGTGGGGCCTGACGCTGCAGGGCCTGTGGGCGGTCTTCCTCGTGCTGCCGCGGACCTACAACGCCACGACGCGCGCGTACGGCAATCTGTACAACGACCTCCTCGCGTACGTGATCTCGGCGGCGCTGATTTTCTACATCCTCACCATCGCGGGCCTCTTCCGCCTGCGGCAGACGCGTCCGGACGCCGATCGTCCGTACCGCGCGATCGGCTATCCGATCGTCCCGGCGCTCTACATCGCCGGCGCGGCGGCGATTCTCGTCGTGCTGTTCGTGTATCAGAGCGCCACGACGTGGCCCGGCCTTGCGATCGTCCTCCTCGGCGTGCCGGTCTACTTTTTGTGGAAACCGAAAGACAGGGGCTAGGGCCTGGGGCCAGGGGCTAGCCGTGCGCGAGTACCCGGCGAGGCCCATCGTCGGCGTCGGCGCCGTCATCGTCGACGACGGCCGCGTGCTGCTCGTGCGCCGCGGACACGAACCGCTCAAGGGCCAGTGGAGCATTCCGGGCGGTGCGGTGGAGGTGGGAGAAACGCTCGAAGCCGCCGTCGCGCGCGAAGTCCGCGAGGAGACCGGCCTCGACATCGAGGTCGGCGCGCTCATCGACGTGCTCGACCGCATTCGCGGCGCGCCCGACGGGCGGACGCTGTATCACTACGTGCTGATCGACTTCGTCTGCAGGCCCGCCGGCGGCACGCTGTGCTGCGGCAGCGACGCGATCGAGGCGACGTGGGTCGGCGTCGCCGATCTGCCTGGCTATCACCTCGCTGCCGCGACGTTCGCGATGATCCACAAGGGGCTCGACCGCCTCGCCGCCGGTCCGTGGCGGCCGCGCGACATCCCCGAGCCCGACGTCGATGTGCCGAGCCCCTAGCCCCTAGCCCCTAGCCCCTAGCCCCTAGCGCCGACTCCCATCACTTTCACGATGACGCGCTTCTTCCGCTGACCGTCGAACTCCGCGTAGAACACCTGCTCCCACGGCCCGAGGTCGAGCGCGCCTTTGGTGATCGGCAGCATCACCTGATGCCCCATGATCGTCCGTTTCAAGTGCGCGTCGGCGTTGTCCTCTCCCGTCTGATGATGCCGGTACGCGAGCCCCGCCGGCGCGAGCTTCTCCAGCCAGCCCTCGAAGTCGTGGATCAACCCTTCCTCCCAGTCGTTCACGTAGACGCCCGAGGTGATGTGCATTGCCGACACGAGCGCGAGCCCTTCGTGCACGCCGCTCGCTTTCACGATCGCCGCCACGTCGTCGGTGATGCGGACGAACTCCTGCCGCTTCTTCGTGTTGAACCACACGTAGTCGGTGTAAACGAGCAGGCCGCTCTTCGTCACAGCGCCAGCGCGGCGTCCGCGTTGATGTCGAGCGGCGACGTGATGCCCGCGCGCAGCTTGCGCAGACCGGCGGCCGCGATCATCGCCGCGTTGTCGGTCGACAGCGCGAGGCTCGGGAGAAACGTCGGCAGCTCGCGCTTTTCGCCGCGCTCCTGGAGCTCCGCGCGCAGGCGGCTGTTCGCCGACACGCCGCCCGCGATCCCGACGCTTCGCGCGCCGTGCCGCCGTGCCGCGTCGAACAGCTTCTCGATCAGCGAGGCGACGACGACGCGCTGGAAGCTCGCCGCCATGTCGGCGATCTCGGCGTCGGTGAGCGGCCCTTCATGCGCGCGCACGCGGCGCAGCACCGCCGTCTTCAGACCGCTGAAGCTGAAATCGAGATCGCCTTTGAGCTCCGGCGCGTTGCGATCGGCGTGCGTCAGCCGCGTCGTCGGCAGCGGAACCGCGCGATCGTTGCCCGCTTTCGCGAGCCGGTCGATCACCGGCCCGCCGGGGTACCCGAGGCCGAGCAGCTTCGCCACCTTGTCGTACGCTTCGCCCGCCGCGTCGTCGCGCGTGCGGCTGAGCAGCCGGTACGAGCCGGGACGATCGACGAGGTAGAGGCTCGTGTGGCCGCCCGAGACGACGAGCACCACGGCCGGGAGCGGCAGCTCGCCGTTCTGCAGCACCAGCGACTCGATGTGCCCCGCCAGATGGTGGACGGCGACGAGCGGCAGCGCCGCGGCGGCGGCCGCCGCCTTCGCGAACGCGACGCCGACGAGCAGCGATCCGACGAGGCCGGGCCCCTGCGTAACGGCGATTGCGCCGAGATCGCGCCACGTCGTCTGGCCGTCGGCGAGCGCGCGCTCTACGACGCCGCAGATGTCGCGCACGTGCTGCCGCGAGGCGAGCTCGGGCACCACGCCGCCCCACTCGCGGTGGATGGGCACCTGCGACGCGACGACGTTCGAGCGGATCGCCCAGGGCTTCGACGCGTCGCCGGTTTCTTCGACGACGGCGGCCGAGGTCTCGTCGCACGAGGTTTCGATGCCGAGAATCCGCATAGGGGCTGGGGCTAGGGGCTAGGGGCTCGGGGCTAGCCGGTCTTCGACGATGGCTTTTCGCAGCGACTCGCTGTAGGGCGGTCTGAAGATGCCCCGTTCAGTGATGATGCCCGCGATCAGCTGATGCGGGGTGACGTCGAAAGCCGGATTCCAGACGCGCGCGCCGTCGGGCGCGAGCTGCGATCCGCCGACGTGCGTCACCTCGCGCGCGCTGCGCTCCTCGATCGGAATGTGATCGCCGTCAGGCGTGTCGAGATCGATCGTCGAGAGCGGCGCGGCGACGTAGAACGGCACGTTGTGCTCGCGCGCGAGGACGGCGACGCCGTAGGTGCCGATCTTGTTCGCCGTGTCGCCGTTGGCGGCGATGCGGTCCGCGCCGACGACGACGAGGTCGACCTTGCCCTGGCGCATCAGCGCGCCGGTCATGCTGTCGGTGATGATCGTCGTGTCGATGCCGTCGCGCACGAGCTCCCAGGCGGTCAGCCGCGCGCCCTGCAGGAACGGGCGCGTCTCGTCGGCGAAGACCGCGATCTTCTTGCCCCTCTCGACCGCGCCGCGGATCACGCCGAGCGCCGTGCCGTAGCCCGCCGTCGCCAGCGCGCCGGCGTTGCAGTGCGTGAGCACCCGCGCCTCCGGGGGAACGACGTCTGCGCCGAACGCGCCGAGCGCACGGCAGCTCGCGAGGTCTTCGTCGTGAATCGCCTGCGCCTCCGCGTCGAGGCGATCCTTGATCTGGTCGACCGAGGCGCCGGCCTGCGCCGCGTCGGCGAAGACCCGCCGCATCCGCTCGATGGCCCAGAAGAGGTTCACCGCGGTCGGCCGCGTCGCCGCCATCTGCTCGCAGATCTTGTGGAACTCGGCGGCGAATTTCTGCGTCCCGGTCGCCTTGCTCCGGCGCATCCCGATCGCGATGCCCATCGCCGCCGCCACGCCGATCGCCGGGGCGCCGCGAATCACCATCGTCTTGATCGCGCGCGCGACCTCGCCCGCCGACTTGCAGCGCACGTAGACTTCCTCGGCCGGCAGCTTGCGCTGGTCGATCATCACGACGACGTCGCCTTCGCGCGCGATCGTTGGGAGCACTAGCGAATAGTCTAACGCGCCCGCTCAGAGCAGCCGAGCGTCGAAGGGCAGCGGCAGCAGGTCCTTCAGCTCATGCTTGCCTTTCGACTCCTGCAGGTTCGCGAGCTCGATCCCGAGATTGCCGCCGAACTCCCACAGGATCTGGCGGCACGCGCCGCAGGGCGGCGTCGGCGATTCGGTGTCGGCGACGATGGCGATGCGCGTGAAGACGCGGTGGCCTTCCGACAGCGCCTTGAATATCGCGACGCGCTCGGCGCAGATCGTCAAGCCGTAGGTGGCGTTCTCGATATTGCAGCCGGTGACGACGGCGCCGCTGCCGGTCTCGATCGCCGCGCCGACCTTGAAGTGCGAATAGCTCGCGTCGGCGTGCTCGCGCGCGCGCCGCGCCGCGCTCACCAGATCGATGCCGCCGGCGACGTCGCGCAGCCGCCGCGCGCCGACGCGCCGCTCGCCTGTGCGGCGGTCGCCTTCGGGCCGGCCGACGTCCTGCACGCGGCGATCGAACCCCGATCGGCGATCCGCGTCGACGTGCGCGCGGCGATCGTCGAGCTGCAGCCGCAGCGCGTCGGCCGAACGGACGCCGTTGATGACGTGCATGACGGTGGCCATCTGGTAGAGCGTCGTGGTCAGCGCCTGCACCTCACGATCGCCGTGGCAGCGTTTGGCGGCCTCGGCGTCGCTCCAGAACCGCGCGGCGTAGAACCGCCGCGGCAGCGCCTCGTCGCGAATCACCTCCATCCGCCCGTACTCCTTGCGGATGAGCGTCGCTTCCAGGTGCGTCGCGAGCGTGATGAACTGTTCCTCGCGCCCGTCGACGACGTCGATGATGCTCACCGAGAGCCGTCGTCCGTCAGATTTGTCCAATGACGCCCTCCAGCAGCGCGATGAACTGCCCGCGAATCCGCCGCGCCGTCTCCATGACCTCCGCGTGATCGAGCGGACGCGGCAGCACGCCGGCCGCCATGTTGGTGATGCACGAGAGCCCCAGGACTTCCATCTTCATGTGGCGCGCGACGATCGCTTCCGGCACAGTCGACATCCCGACGGCATCGGCGCCAATCGTCCGGAGATACCGGATCTCCGCGGGCGTCTCGTAGCTCGGCCCGAGCAGCGCGACATAGATGCCGTGCGGCAGCAGCAGGTTGATCCCCTTGCCCGCGCGGTCGGCGATCGCCCGCAGCCGCGGCGAGTACACCTCCGTCATGTCCGGAAAGCGCTCGCCGAACCGCTCGTCGTTCGCGCCGGCGAGGGGGTTCTGCCCCATCAGATTGATGTGATCGTCGATCACCATCAGCGCGCCCTGCGAGAAGCCGGTGTTCACGCCGCCGGCGGCGTTGGTGAGAATCAGCGTCCGGACGCCGAGCAGGCCGAGCGCGCGGACGGCAAAGGTCACCGTCGGCAGGTCGTGCCCCTCGTACGCGTGGACCCGGCCGGCCAGCGCCGCGACATGCTTTCCCGCGATCCTCCCGACCACGAGCTTCCCCTCGTGGCCGATAACTCGCGAGGCCGGCCAGTGCGGCAGATCGCTGTACGGCATCGTGACGGCGTCGGCGAGCGAGGCGGCGAAGGCGCCGAGCCCCGATCCGAGCACGACCGCAATCGGCGGCACCTCGCCGACGCGCGCGCGAATGGCGTCGCCGGCGGCTTTGACTTTGTCGTAGTAGGCCGTCACAACAGGAAGCCGGCGATCGTCGCGGTCATGAAGTTGGCGAGGGTTCCGGCGAACATCGCCCGCAGCCCGAGGCGCGCGAGATCATGGCGGCGGTTCGGCGCGAGCGCGCCGATGCCGCCGATCTGGATGCCGATGGAGCTGAAGTTCGCGAAGCCGCACAGCGCGAAGGTCGCGATCGTGAACGACTTCGGATCGAGCATCGGCTTGAGCGGGCCGAGCTTCGAGTAGGCGACGAACTCGTTGAGCGCCATGCGCGTGCCGAGAAGATTGCCGATCGTCGCCGCGTCCTTCCACGGCACGCCCATGGACCACGCGACCGGCGCGAAGACCCAGCCGAAGATGCGCTCGAGGCTGAGCGGCGCGCCCTGAAACGGCACGTGGTGCAGGATCGCATTCACGAGCGCGATGAGCGCGAGGAAGGAGATCAGCATCGCGCCGACGTTGAGCGCGAGGTGCAGCCCCTCGCCCGTGCCGCGGCCCGCCGCGTCGATCACGTTGACGTCGGTCCGCTCCACCTCGAGCCGCACCGTGCCCATCGTCTTCGGCACCTCGGTCTCGGGGACGAGCATCTTCGCCATCATGATCGTGCCGGGCGCCGTCATGATCACGGCCGTCAGCAGGTGCTTGGCCTCGATGCCGAACAGGATGTAGGCGGCCATGATGCCGCCGGAGATGTGCGCCATCCCCGAGGTCATCACCGTCATCAGCTCGGACTGCGTCATCTCCGGCAGGTACGGCCGGATCGTGAGCGGCGCCTCGGTCTGGCCCATGAAGATGCTCGCCGCGACGTTCAGCGACTCGGCGCCGCTCGCCCTCATCACGCGGTGCATCAGCACGGCGAACAGGCGGACGACCATCTGCATGACGCCGAAGTAGTAGAGGATCGCGAAGAGCGCGGCGATGAAGATGATGGTCGGCAGCACCTGGAACGCGAAGATGACCGCGTACTGCGCGCCGTCTGGGCCGAACACGCGCATCATCGCGTCGCCCCAGACGGCGCTGCTGCCGAGCGGCCCGAAGACGAACGCGGCGCCGACCCCGGCGAAGCCGAGCAGCTTCGTGATGTACGCGCCCAGCGTCGTGAAGATGGCCTGCCCCGCCGACGTCTTCAGCACGACGAGCGCGAAGAGGATCTGCAGCCCGAGGCCCCAGGCCACCGTCGGCCAGTGGATCGCGCGGCGGTTGGTCGAGAACAGGACGGCGATCGCGAGAATCACGCACGCGCCGAACACTGGCTGCAGGACGCTCGGCATCAGCGCACTTCTCCGACGATCAGCGGCCGGCGCGGCGGCGCGTGATCGTCAATCGTGATCGCGCCGCCCGCGAGGCGGAGCGCCGCGTCGAGCCGCGCGCGATCGCGGTAGTGCACCTCGAGCACCGGATCGCCGGCGCGCACGGCGTCGCCCGGCTTGGCGGCGAGCAGGATCCCGACGGCGGGATCGACGGGATCCTCGACGCGGTCGCGTCCCGCGCCGAGGGCGACCGACGCGCGCCCGATCAGCTCCGCGTCGATGCCGGCGACGTACCCGGACCGCGGCGCCGAGACGATGTGGTGGTGGGGCGCCTGCGGCAGCCGCGCGTAGTCGTCGACGACCTTCGGATCGCCGCCCTGCGCCTCGATGATCCGCCGGAACCGATCGAGGCCCGCGCCCGACGCGATCGCCTCGCGCACCTGCCGCTCCGCGCTCTCGCGGTCGCCGGCCACCTTGCCGAGCACGAGCATCCGCGCGGCCAGTTCCACCGAGACGTCGACGAGATCGGTCGACTCCACGCCCTTGAGCACCTCGATGCACTCGATCACCTCGAGCGCGTTGCCGACGGTGCGTCCGAGCGGCGCGTCCATCGCCGTGATGATCGCCTCGGTCCTCACGCCGGACGCGTTGCCGATCGACACGAGCGACTCGGCGAGGGCGCGCGAGTCGGCCTCGGTCTTCATGAACGCGCCGCTGCCGGTCTTCACGTCGAGCACGAGCGCGTCGATTCCCTCGGCGATCTTCTTGCTCATGATCGACGCGCTGATGAGCGGGATGCTCTCGACGGTGCCGGTGACGTCGCGCAGCGCGTAGAGCTTCTTGTCGGCCGGCGCGATCTGCGCAGTCTGGCCGATCATGGCGCAGCCGACGCGCGCGAGCGCCGCCTTCATCTCCTCGAGCGAGAGATCGACGCGGAAGCCGGGGATCGCCTCGAGCTTGTCGAGCGTGCCGCCGGTGTGCCCGAGGCCGCGCCCCGACATCATCGGCACCGGCACGCCGCACGCCGCGGCGAGCGGCGCGAGCACGAGCGACGTCTTGTCGCCGACGCCGCCGGTGCTGTGCTTGTCGACCTTCACGCCCGGCACGCCGCCGAGATCGACGCGGATGCCGGAGTGCACCATGGCATCGGTGAGCCAGGCCGTTTCCTCACGCGTCATGCCGCGCAGCAGGATCGCCATCAGCAGCGCCGACGCCTGGTAGTCGGGGAGCGTGCCGCGCGTGACGCCGTCGACGACGTATCGAATCTCCTCGCGGGAGAGCGTCCGCCCGTCCCGCTTCGATAGGATGATGTCGACGGCTCGCATGCAGCGGCGGGCAGTATACTGCGGGACTGGATGGCCCAGGCTTCTCAGCTGTCCCCTGAACTCGCACGGGGCTTGCTGCAGGTGGCGCGCGCGCTCCTCGCCGCGACGCGCAACTGGACGCTGTATCCGCCCGAGCATCCCACCGTCGCGCAGTCGGTGGCGCGTCTGGTCGCCGCGATTCCGGCATCGTCGCTCGGCGCGGCGTTCGCGATCGGCGTCACGCCCGAGACGCTGATGATCGAAGGGACGCTCGCCGACGCCAGCCAGAGCGGCATCGCCGAAGCGGCCGCGCTGCTGCACGATCGCGACATCCTGACGATCAGCTTCCTCGGCGAGATTCCGACCGAAGCGATCCACACGCTCCTCCGCATCCTCACGCTCGATGCCGCAGAGCGGCGTCGCCGCGGCGGCCCACGCGCCATCTGGAGCGAAGAGGGGCACCAGTCGATCGCGATCGAGCAGGTCGACTACGAGAAGATGCTCGCGCGCGAGGAGCGCGACGTCCCCGAGCCCGCCAAGCGCGACGATCTCTGGCGGTCGATCGTGCTCTCGATCGTCGGCGCGCAGACGGCCGTCTTCGACGAGCGCGCGCAGCAGCGGCTGCTCGCGATCGCCGGCAGCCCGATGGACATCGCGGATCTCGCGACGGCCGTCGCGGCGCCGAAGTGCGCGCTCGACGGCTCGCCGATGATCACCATGCAGGCCGCCACCGTCCTCGCCGCGTTCCGCCACCTGACGAGCATCGTCTCGGTGATGGCGCCCGAGCGGATGCCCGAGGTGGTGAACAACCTCACGAGCGCCGCGTCGCATCTCGATCCGCACGTCGTGATGCAGGTGCTCCAGACCAAGGACGACGAGGCCGCCGGCGTGCAGGTGGTGAGCCGGATGACGGCGGCGTTCGACGACGTGAAGGTGGCGCAGCTGCTCGCGACGGCGCTCGCGCTCGACGGCCGCGCCTCCGATCGGCTCGCGACGATCTTCAACACGATCGCGCCCGACGAGGACCGCAAGCGCCGCGTCATGACGCTCACGCGCAGCCTCCTCAGCGAGACCGATTTCGGCCGCTCCGGGCAGTTCCAGGTGCTGTGGGCGTCCACCGAGGAGCTGCTCGTCTCCTACAACGACAAGCCGTTCGTCTCGGAGACGTACCGCGCCGAGCTGGACGGCGTCGGCAGCCGCGCCGAGCGGATGGCGGCGATCCCGCTGCCGGCCGAGCTCACCGCCTGGATGGACAGCCTCGGGCAGGACAGCGTGCGTGCGCTCTCGGTCCGCATGTTGATCGATCTGTTCACGATCGAGGAAGAGCCGTCGCGCGCTGCCGCGATTGCGGCCGACATGGAGGCGCTCACGGAGGACCTGCTGATGTCGGGGGCGTACGCCGACGCGCTCACCGTCTCGCGCGCGCTGCAGCAGCGCGCGTCGACGGCGAAGAGCCTCGGCCAGGATGCCTCGCGGCAGGCGCTCGATCGGCTCGGCGAATCGCTCGCGATGCGCGAGACGGTGGCGCTCATCGAGGACGTGGACGACACCGCGTGGAACGCGATCCGCGCGGTGATCGAGACGATCGGCGTCACGACGATCGAGTCGATGAAGCCGGCGATCTCGGTCGAGGCCGACACCGTGACGACCGCGCGCGTCGAACCGGTGATCGTCGGCTTCGGCGTGAAGGCGGTGACGCGCCTCGCGTCGCTCGTCGGCGACCCGCGCTGGTTCGTGCAGCTGCGCGCGGCGAAGCTCCTCGGACGCATCGCGGCGCCCGAGGCGGTGCCGCTGCTGCAGCCGCTGCTGCGGCAAAGCGATCCGCGCGTCGCGCGCGAGGCGGTGACGGCGCTCGGCGCGATTCAGGATCCGGCGGCGGCGCGCGCCATTCAGACGGTGCTGCGCGCCGCGAGCGGCGAGGTGCGCAAGGCGGTGATCGACGCGCTCGTCAGCGGGCGCGATCCGCGCGTCGTCCCGATGCTCGTGCGGATTCTCGAGGAGAGCCAGCCGCTCGGCAAGGATCACGAGATGGTGGTCGAGACGATCGATGCGCTCGGCACCGTCGGCACCGACGGCGCGGTGCCGGTCCTTGCGAACATGGCGCGGCGGACCTCGTTCTTCAGCCGCCGCAAGGCCCGCGCGCTCAAGGAGCGCTGCGTCGATGCGCTGGCGCGCGTCGGCACGCCGAAGGCGGCGGCGGCGATCGAGGAGGCGGCGCAGAAGGGCGATCGGATGCTGAAGAAGATCGCCGCGAAAGGCAGGGGCTAGCCCCTGCGCGGCCGCAGACCGATACGCATTCGCAGATGGACGAAAAAAAGGCCGAGGAGCTGATTCGCCGCCTGGCGGCGGCGCTGCGGGGCACCGAGCTCTACTCGCCGAACCATCCGCTGGTGCAGCGCGGCGTCGACGCGTTCACCGCCGCCGCGGCGGAACGCCTCCAGAGCTCCCCGTCGGTCGTCATCGGATTCATCGGCGACGAGGTCGTCGTCGACGGCATGCGCCTGCCGCGCGGCACGGCGTCGCTCATCGGGTTCGCGCGCGATCTGCGCGACCGCGGCATCGAGAAGGTGACGCTGTCGCGCGGCCTCTCGCGCGCCGAGGTAGGCAACCTCCTCTCCGTCTTCAGCGACCGCGCGTCGCATGTCCCGCTGCCCGATCGCCTCGCGGCGAAGGGTGTCCGCAACGTCACGCTCGGCCGCATCGTCGTCGACGAGGTGAGCGACGATCAGGCCGGCATCGCGGCGGCGCGCCGCGTGTACGGCGCTGCGGTCGAGACGGCCGAGACGCTGTGGAATGCGGCGAAGGCGGGCGAGCAGCCGGATCCGGGCGCGGCGCGCAAGATCATCGACGGGCTCGCGCGCCTCGTGACGCAGGACCGCACGTCGCTGATGGCGCTGACCGCGCTGAAGAAATACGACAACTACACGTTCACGCACATGGTGAACGTCGCCGCGCTCGCGATGGCGCAGGCACGCTCGCTCAACATCGAGGGGCCGCTCCTGCGCGAATTCGGCTTCGCCGCGTTGATGCACGACATCGGCAAGGTGCAGACGCCGCTCGAGGTGCTGAACAAGCCGGACAAGCTCACGAACGAAGAGTTCAAGATCATGAAGCGGCACGTCGTCGAGGGAGCGCACATTCTGCGGCGCACGCCCGAGATGCCGGCGCTCGCGCCGATCGTCGCCTTCGAGCATCACCTGAAGCAGGATCTGAGCGGGTATCCGGAGAACATCGGCAGCCGTCGGCTGAACCTCTGCACGATGATCGTCTCGATCGCCGACGTCTTCGACGCGCTGCGCAGCAATCGCCCGTACCGCCAGGGGCTCGCGACGGCGCGCATCCGCAGCATCATGGGCGAGCAGGGCAACCCCGCGTTCAATCAGATTCTCCTGAAGCGCTTCGTCAACCTGATGGGCCTCTTCCCCGTCGGCAACCTCGTGCGCCTGAGCGGCGACGAGCTCGCCGTCGTCACGGCCGAGCATCCGACCGATCCGTTCCGTCCGCAGGTGAAGATCCTGACGGACAAGACCGGCGCGCTGCTCGAGGAACCGGTCCTTGCGAACACGTGGGAGCGCGACAGCCGCGGCGAGCACCCGTACGCCGTCGTCGAGGCGGTGGACCCCGAGTCGGTCGACGTCGACCCGTTGAAATACTTATGAATAATTGTGGGAGGCGGTGACCGACACGGCATGAGCGAGGCGCATCACGAGCTCGCGAGCGCGCTGGCCCGGCCGGCGCCCGAGCCGCTCGACGCGGCCGGCACGGCGCGACTGATGGATTTCGCGCGGGCGTTCAAGGCGGCGGCACGCGCCGTCGTCCTGTATCCCGCCGGCCACCCGGCGATCGTCGCGACGCTCGGCCGCATCGCGCAGATCACGGCGCCGGGGGCGCTCGCGGCGCCGCTGCGCATCACGGTTCTCCCCGACGGCCTGCTGCTCGAGGATCGTCCGCCCGCGCGTCCGGACGCGGCGATCGCCGAGCTCGCCACGCTCCTGCACGGGCATCTCATCGGGCAGCTGATCGTCCAGCCCGGCGGCGACGTGGACGCGTGGCGCGCGTTCCTGCTGCTGCTCGGCCGCACGCCCGAGTCGGTCCGCGCCGACGGCGGCATCGCGCGCGTCTGGACGACGATGGCGGGGCGGCACCTCGAGCTGCGGGAGATCGACTACGCCGAAGTGCTGCGCGAGCGCGCGGGCGGCGAGGCGGCGGTCTGGGATCGCGTCATCGCGAACTGCCTGCAGGGCAGCGTCTTCGAGCTGGACGACGAAGGCATCAGGGAGCTCCTCGGCATCGCGATCGACAGCGAACGCCTGGCGGCGCTGATGGCGACACTCGAGCAGAGCGCCGACGCCGCCGGCGGCATCACCGCGAAAACGGCGGCCGTGATGCGCATGCTCCGCGGTATCGCCGACGTCGTGTCCAAGAGCGATCCGGAGCGGCTCGAGCCGGTGCTGCGCAACATGGCGTCGGCGATCGGCCAGGTGTCGCCGGAAGTGATGCTCGGCCTGCTCCACGAGCAGCACGACGACGAAGGGCCGCGGCTGATGCAGGCGGTCGTGAGCCGCATGACGGACCACACGATCGCGCGCTTCGTCTCGCGCCACGTGATCGCCGAGAGCGCGCCGACCGACCGGCTCGCCCTCGCGTTCCAGTCGCTCGTGCGCGAGCCCGAGCAGCAGCAGCGGCTGCTGGCGCTCGCGCGCGAAGACGTCGCCGCGTCGCCGCTCGGCAGCACCGAGGGGTTCGAGTCGGTCTGGAACCACGTCGCCGAGAAGCTGCTCACGTCGTACTCCGACGAGACGTTCGTCTCCGACGAGTACGGCCGCGAGCTGTCCGGGTCGCGGACCAAGGCGGTCGAAGTGGAGCGCGTGAGCGACGATCCGCCCGAGCGGATCAGCGCCTGGCTCGGCACGATCGCGACCACCTCGCTGCGCGCGCTCGACATCACGCTGGTCCTCGATCTGCTCCGCATCGAGCCCGACGACGTGAAGTGGGGCGAGCTGATGAAGCCCGTCGTCGGCCTGCTCGAGGATCTGCTGCTCGTCGGCGACTTCGACGCCGCGATCGAGGTCGTCTCGGTGCTCGTGCGCGAGGCGTCGGCGGCGGCGCCGTCGCCGGTGCGCCGGCAGCACGCGCTGACGGCGATCGACCTCCTGATCGCCGGCTCGATGATGCGCCACGTCACGACGCACCTCGCGACGATCGACGACGCGCAGTTCGAGCGCGTGAAGGCGATGTGCGTGTCGCTCGGCGAAGTCCTCGTGCGCCCGCTCGCCGAGGCGCTGTCGGTCGAGGAGCGCCCGCGGACGCGCGAGCGGCTGACGTCGATCCTGGTCGCGTTCGGCTCCGTCGGGCGGCGGACGATCGAGCGCCTCAAGACGTCGCAGAACCCGGCCGTTCGCCGCACGGCGATCCAGTTGATGCGCCAGTTCGGCGGCAGCGAATCGCTGCCCGATCTGACGGAGCTCCTCGACGACAACGAGCCGCAGGTACAGCGCGAGGCGGTGCGCGCGATCCTCAACATCGGCACCGACGCGGCGTTCCGGATCCTCGAGCAGGCGCTCACCAGCGGCACCACCCGCTCGCGCGACGCGATCATGCAGTCGATCGGCACGGTCCGCGACGAGCGCGCGACCCCGCTCTTCGCCTACATTCTCGGCCACGTCGATCATCGCGGCGGGCTGGCGTCGATCTACCTGCGCGCGATCGAGTCGCTCGGCGCGCTGCGCGATCCGGCGGGCGTCGCGCCGCTGCGCGAGGCGCTCTACAAGGGCGAGTGGTGGGCGCCGCGCCGCACCTCGGCGCTGCGCCATGCCGCCGCCGCCGCGCTCGCGCGCATCGGCACGCCCGAAGCGACCTCCGTGCTCGAGGAAGCGGTCGAGCGCGGATCGCGCGGGATCAGATCGGCCGCGCGCGCGGAGCTCTCCACGCTGCGGCGCCGCCCGGCGCGCAGCGCGGCAGGAGGCGGCGACGCGTGACGGCGCCGCGCTTCCAGCTCGCCGACGAGCTGCTGCGCCGCCTCGCGGCGTCGCTGCGCTCGGCGCAGCTCTACTCCGCCGGCCATCCGATCATCGCGCGGAACCTCGAATCGCTCTCGAGCGCATTCCAGCTCCTGCACAGCCTCCAGCCGGTCGTCGTCGTCGGGATCGTCGGCGACGAGGTGATCGTCGACGACATGCCGATGGCGCGCGCCGACACGCTCGGTCCGCTGATCCGCCGCCTGCAGCAGAGCGGAGTCGAGCGGATCACGGTCGAGCGCGGCGTCAGCGCCGAGGCGCTCGCCGCGTTCATCGAGGCGATTACGACGATCGAGGGACGGACGGCCGGCCCCGGCGATCAGCCGCAGGAATTTCCCGCCATCCCGCACATCCGCGTCGGCCGCGTGAACGTCGAGCAGCGCGTCGAGGGCAGCCTCACCGACATGGCGACGATCAAACGGCTCTATCAGGACGCCGTCACCGTTGCCGGCGACGTCTGGGACAGCGCGGGCAGCGAAGGCAAGCCCGACGCGACGATGGCGCGAACGATGATCGACGGGCTCGCGCAGGCGGTCGCGCAGAACCGGACGGCGCTGCTCGCGCTCACCACGCTCAAGAACTACGACAACTACACGTTCACGCACATGGTGAACGTGTCGATCCTCACGATGGGGCAGGCGCGCGGGCTCGGCATCGACGGACCGCTCTTGCGCGAGTTCGGCCTCGCGGCGCTGATGCACGACATCGGCAAGGTGCGCACGCCGAAGGAGATCCTCAACAAGCCGGACAAGCTCACCGACGCCGAGTTCGACGTCATGAAGCGCCACGTCGTCGACGGCGCCGAGATCCTCCGCATGACGCCCGACGTGCCGACGCTCGCGCCGGTCGTCGCGTTCGAGCACCATCTGCGCATCGACGGATCGGGCTATCCCGCGCCCGTCAAGCGCGCGTCGCTCAACATCGGGACGATGCTGTGCAGCATCGCCGACGTCTACGACGCGATGCGATCGCAGCGCCAGTACCAGCAGGCGTTCCCGACCGACCGCATCCTCGCGGTGCTGAAGCGCAACGACGGCCAGCAGTTCGACCAGCACCTCGTGCGCCGATTCGTGCAGCTGATTGGCATCTACCCGGCCGGCAATCTCGTCCGCCTCAACACCGGGGAGGTCGCCGTCGTCGTCAACGTCTACGCTCCGGATCCTTATCGGCCGCACGTGCGCGTGCTGGTCGCCCGCGACGGCAGACGGCTCGATTTGCCCTACGAGCTGAATCTCTGGGAACAGGGAGAGGATCCCGAGCGGCCGTCGTCGATCGTCGCGCCGCTCGACCCCGCCGACTTCGCGTTCGATCCGCTGATGCTGATGTAAAATTCTCGCAACATGCACGCGCGCCTGGTCGCAGCGGCCATAGGACTCGCCGGGATTTGCTGGAGCGCGCCGCAGGCGGCGCCCGGCGCCCCGCCGAAGCTCGCCGTCATCATCGTCGTCGATCAGATGCGCGCCGACTACGTCGATCGCTTCAACGGCGAGTGGACCGGCGGCCTGAAGCGGATGGTGACCGGCGGTGCGTGGTTTCCGCAGGCGGCGTACCCGTATCTCACGACGGTGACGTGCGCGGGCCACGCGACGATTGCCACTGGATCGTTTCCGCACGTGCACGGCATCTTCCAGAACGCGTGGTGGGATCGCGACGCGAAGAAGCAGACGACGTGCTCGCAGGATCCGGCGGCGCGCGACATCGGCTACGGCGTCGACGTGACGGGCGGCGACAGCGCGTACCGGCTGCAGGTGCCGACCTTTTCCGATCTGCTGCGCACGCAGCGCAGCGCGCACATCGTCTCGCTGTCGCTGAAAGCGCGCAGCGCGATCATGCTCGCCGGCCACGGCGCCGACGTCGTCACCTGGCTGACCAACGGGCTCGAGGGGTGGGAGACGTCGTCGGTCTATGCGGACGGCCCGAATCCGACGGTGAAGGCGTTCATCGACGCCAACCCGATCACGGCCGACTTCGGCAAGACGTGGGATCGCATGCTGCCCGCCTCCTCCTACACGGGCCCCGACGACGGGATGGGCGAAGCGCCGCCGCAAGGATGGACGCGCAGTTTCCCGCACGTCCTCAAGGGCGCGGAGGGCGAGCCCGACGCCACCTACTTCGCGCAGTGGGAGCGCAGCCCGTTCGCCGACGCGTACCTCGGGCGCTTCGCGGCGTCGCTCGCCGAGTCGTTCAAGCTCGGACGCCACGAGACGACCGACGTGCTCGCGGTCAGCTTCTCGACGCCGGATCTCGTCGGCCACGCGTTCGGCCCGCGGAGCCACGAGGTGCAGGACGTCTACGCGCATCTCGACAAGACGATCGGCGCGCTCTTCGACGCGCTCGATGCGCGCGTCGGGAAGGATCAGTGGGTCGCCGCGCTGTCGTCGGATCACGGCGTGACGCCGATTCCCGAGCAGATCGTCGCGGCAGGCAAGGACGGCGGCCGGATCGACGGCGGCGCGCTCGTGACGGCGATCGAGGACGCGCTGCACCCGGCGCTCGGCGCCGGCCATCACGTGACGATGCTGAACACGAACGACATCTACTTCGAGCCCGGCGTGTACGACAAGATCAGGAAGTCGCGCGAGCTCGCCGCGAAGGTCGTCGCCGCGATCGAAGCGCGGCCCGGCGTGCAGCGCGTCTTCACGAGCGACGAAGTGCGCGGCGGCGCGAACGCCAAGGATCCGCTGCTGCGGGCGGCGGCGCTCAGCTACTTCCCCGGGCGCAGCGGCGACATCGTGTTCGCGACGAAGCCCGGCTGGATGATCTCGGCGACCGGCACCACGCACGGCACCGCGTCGCCCGACGATCAGCGCGTGCCGATTCTCTTCTTCGGCGCCGGAATCAAGGCCGGCAGGTATCTGCAGGCGGCGACGCCGGCCGACATCGCGCCGACGCTCGCGGCGATTGCCGGCCTGTCGATGAAGGCCGAAGGGCGCGTGCTCGCCTGCATTCAATAGCGGCAGCCGCGGTCAACACGTGCCCACGCGATCGAAGCCCCGAGCCGCATCGTCGGATTCGTTCGCGCAGCGCGTGCTGTGGGTGGTCCGGCGCATCCCGCCGGGACGCGTCGCCACCTACGGCGAGGTGGCGAAGCTCGCCGGCCGCCCGCGCGCGGCGCGCGCCGTCGGCAACGTCATGCGCGGCTGCGGGCGGCCCGACGTGCCGTGCCACCGCGTGATCGCGGCCGGCGGGCGCCTCGGCGGCTACGGCGGAAGCGAAACGCTGAAGCGATCGCTCCTGGTGGCCGAGGGGGTCGTCGTCTCCGGGGGCCGGGTGCGCGAGCTGGAGCGCGTCCGCTGGAAGCCGCGCACCTGAACTTTTTTCCCCGTCTGGCTCGTATCTGCTACCGTGGCCGCCGCCAAGCAACGCCTCCCAATCCCTTTCCCGTCTAAAGGATCGAGCGAGGGGGCGGATCTGGATCTCGTCGCCCGGTGCCAGGCCGGCGACGCGGCGGCGTTCGAAACGCTCTACCGGCAGCACGCGGCGCGGATTTACACGCTGGCCTGCCGGATGGCCGGGTCGCCGGAGGACGGCGAGGATCTCCTGCAGGAGATTTTCCTGCAGGCGCACCGGAAGCTTGGCAGCTTCAAGGGCGATTCCGCGATCGGCACGTGGCTGTATCGTCTGGCGCTCAACCACTGCCTCGATTACGTGCGCAGCCGGCAGGCGAAGATGAGCAGGATCACCGATACGCTCGACGCCGAGACCTCGCTGGAGCCCGTGGCGCGGCGCGAGACGCCGATCGCGAAGCTCGATCTCGAGCGCGCGATCGAGCGGCTGCCCGAGGGGTGCCGCGAGGCGTTCGTGCTGCACGACGTCGAAGGGCTCGACCACAAGGAGGTGGGCGAGCGGCTCGGCATCGCGGAAGGGACGTCGAAGTCGCAGGTGTTCAAGGCGCGGATGAAGCTGCGCGGCTTCCTCCGCGGGAAATGACATGCATCCGAACGAAGACGCGCTGAACGCCTACGTCGACGGCACGTCGTCGGCGTCGGAGGCCGCGGACGTCGAGCGGCACCTGGCGTCGTGCGCGTCGTGCCGCCAGACGGTCGACGATCTGCGCGAGATCCTGCGTGCGGTGCCGACGCTCGACCAGCGCGAGCCGCCGGCGCGCGCGTGGTCGCGCATCGAGCGCGCGATCGCGCTCGACGCCGATCGCGGCCACGCCGCGGCGCCGCGGGCAGGCGCGCGCATCTCGCGCGCCGCGATCGCCACGTGGCTTGCGGCGGCGGCGGCGATCGTCGTCGCGACGATCGTCGGGCTGCGCTACGTGCCGGCCGCGCGCCAGCAGTCGGCGGCGGCGCGCGCCGACGCGACGGAGCAGGCGTCGGCCGCGGCGGGGGCGCAGGCCGTCGAGGCGGAGCTGCGCCAGGCGGAGGCGCACTACGAGAACGCGATCAAGGGGCTCGAGCAGATCGCGAACGCCGAGCAGAGCTCGCTCGATCCGCGGACGGCGGCGACGCTGCAGAAGAACCTCGCGGTGATCGATCAGGCGATCAGCGAGAGCCGTGCGGCGGTGCGCGCGCAGCCGGCGAGCGAGCCCGCGCAGCAGAGCCTCATCGAGAACTTCAAGACGAAGATCGGGCTGCTGCAGGACACGGTGGCGCTCATCAACGAAATGCGGAAAGGGAACGAGGCCGGCGCGGCGCAGATCGTCTCGGGTCTCAAGCAAAAGGGCAACTGACATGCGACTCACAGTGGCGGTGGTGACGGCAGGGCTCGCGGCCGTCGCCGTGAAGGCTCCGGCGCAGGACGGGCCGCATCGAATTGTCGTCCGCGAGGTGATCCGGCCGGCGCATGCGGGCGCGTATCAGGGACGCGACCGCGGGCCCGAACAGACCGACCGCTTCACGCGGAAGGTGAAGCTCGGACGCGACGGGCGTGTCAGCATCCAGAACATCTCGGGCGACATCACCGTCACGGCGGGGTCGGGCGACGAGGTGTCGATCGAGGCGATCAAGCGCGCGCGCGGCGATCAGAGCCGCCTGGCCGACGTCCGCGTCATCGTCGACGAGCGGCCCGGGCGCATCGACGTCCGCACGGAGTACGAGCAGTACCGCAGCAGCAGAGGCAACAGCAGCGTGTCGGTCGACTACACGGTGGTCGTGCCGACCGGCGCATCGGTGGAGCTCAAATCGATCTCGGGCAACGTCAAGGCGACCGGCGTGCGCGGCTCGGTGCGCGCCGAGAGCGTCAGCGGCAACGTCGTCACCAGCGGCACGCCGAACGTCGAGGCGGCGAAGACCATCTCGGGCGACGTCACGCTGGACGGCATCACGACGGAAGGCAACCTGTCGATCGGCAGCGTCAGCGGCACCGTGCACGCGCGCAACGTCAAGGCGCGCGGGCTCGATCTCGGATCCGTGAGCGGCGACGTCACGCTCACCGACGTCAGCTGCGACCGCCTGAGCGCGAAGTCGGTGAGCGGCGCCTTCGAGTACACCGGCACCCTCGCGCGCGGCGGCGTCTACGACGTGAACCTGCACTCCGGCACCGTGCGCTTCGTGCTGGCGAACCCGGCCGGCTTCGAGCTGACCGCCAACACCTTCAGCGGCAGCATCCGCTCCGACCTGCCGCTCACGATCGGCGGCAGCGCCAGCAGCAGCAGCGATCAGGATCGCAACGGCCGGCGCCGCGGCGTCAGCAGCCGGTCGATGCGCGGCACCTTCGGCGACGGCAGCGCGACGCTGACGCTGCGCACCTTCAGCGGCGACATCGTCATCGCGCGGCGCTAACCTCAGCCGTCGTGCGGCCGCTCGCGGCTGACGTCTGTATAATTGGACGAAGGCGGGCCGTACAGGCGGTTACTGGAGGCGAGCATGACGCGATTGGTACTCGTGGGCGCACTGGTCGCCGCGCTCGGCGTGGGCGCTTACGCACAAGCCACCGGATCACAGGATGCGACGAAACCGGCGCGCAAGGGCGCGGCCACCAGTCAGGCCGCCGGCCACACCGAGCCGAAGGCCCAGCCGCCGACCGAAGCGTCGCCATCGGCGCCCGACGGCCAGCTCGCGCTCGGGACCGTGCGGATTCCGAAGGGCGTGAAGGCCGACGGCAAGCCGCTGCCGGCGGGCACGTATCAGGTGCGGTTGACGACGGAGGCCGCGTCCCAGGAAGCCAAAGGGCAGACGAAGTCGCTCGAGCGGTGGGCGGAATTCATGCGAGGCGGCAAGGTGGCCGGACGCGAGGTCGTGACGATCGTTCCGCAGTCCGACATCTCGAAGGTGCAGAAGGACACGCCGCCGAGAGCGAATTCGTCGAAGGTGGAGACGCTCAAGGGCGGCGACTACGTACGTGTCTGGATCAACAAGGGCGGCAACCACTATCTGATGCACCTGCCGACCGCGTAACGCCGGGATTCGGGATTCGCCGGCCGCTTCGACAGGCTCAGTCCTGCTTCGGTGGATGCTGCTCGGCGAAGCGCGCACCGCGCAGCGCGTTCAGCATCGAATAGTTCGCCTCATGGCAGGCGTACTCGAACACTCGCGCGGATGTTCTCGTCATCGCGCTGGTCGCCGACCATGCCCGCACGAACGTCTCCGAATCGTCCACCGTGAAGCTGTAGCCGAGCGTATCCGGATCGCTCAGCGAAAAACGCTCGACGACGTGCAGCCCTGAACCCGTACCGCGAAAAGCCGTTTTGTCAGTGAAGTTGGTCGTGTCGACGACGAGCGTGTCGCCGTCCCAGCGGCCGACCGCGTCGCCGGTCCAGAGGCGCACCTGCCGCGGCAGATGCGTCGTCCGCGTCAGCGGGATCACTCGCGCGTCGTGAATCATCTCGGTGTGCACCAGCATATAGTCGCGCGTCTGCACGATCTGCACGTTGTTGTTGTAGAAGACGGGCAGCATCGGCGGCCCTGTCGCGGTTCCGACGTTGAGACAGCGGTCCGAGTTCGGGAAGTTCTCCGGGTTGTCCGCGTAATGCGTACGAATCCGATCGGTACGTTCGCGTACTCGGCGCTGTCCGTCCGATGTCAACGAGGGGACGATCCCATCCGGTGGATCGGTGACGAGCGACGTCCGCATGCTCGGCAGCACCTTGCCGGGTTCGAAGGCGTCGTTGTCGGAAGCCACTTCGAGCTCGAAGGAGTCGCCCGCTACAGTCGCCGCTGCACGATCCAACAAGTAGCGCGCCTCATACTCGCGCGCCTCCGCAGGGGTGAAATACGCCTTCTCGGCAAACGCCTTCGGCCGCTCGAGCGGCGTGGCGGTATCGTTCAACCAAACGCCCTGAAGGTCCGGATGTCCGTCGGCGGTGCGCGGGAGCGGCGCCGCGGCGCGCTGGCGTGGTTGCGGCGGTGTTGCCGCGGCGATCGTCACCAGAGCGATCAGGCTGACTGCCGGCGACGCTCGGAGCATGCGCGTACCCACCTGACCCACCTGACCTACACGGCCATCACATCGAACTGCTCGTGGTGCAGCTGCGTGTCGGGCTTGATCGTGACGTCCTTCCCGATTGACTGCCGCAGATCCTTGAGCACGGCGCTCTCTTCTTCCTTCAGCGCGCGCGCGATGTCGGGGTTCACGCGCAGCAGCAGCCGGTGGCCGTTCAACTCGGGGCTGACCTTCTTCACTTCCGTCAGGATCTCGTAGCAGATCGTCGAGCTCGATTTGATCACGCCGGTGCCCGAGCAGTACGGGCACGGCTCGGTGAGGACGCGCTCGAGGCTCTGCTTCACGCGCTTGCGCGTGATGATCACGAGGCCGAAGTCCGACACCTGGAGCGCCTTCGACGGCGACCGATCCTTCTTCAGCTCCTGCTCCACCGCCTGGTAGACCTTCTGCCGGTTCTTCTTGTCCTCCATGTCGATCAGATCGAGGACGATGATGCCGCCGAGATCGCGGAGCCGGATCTGCCGCACGATCTCCTTCACCGCCTCGAGGTTGGTCTTCACGATCGTGTCCTCGAGCCGCCCGCTCGTCTTCTTCCCGACGAACCGCCCGGTGTTGACGTCGATCGCCACGAGCGCCTCGGTCTGGTTGATGACGATCGAGCCGCCCGACTTCAGCCACACCTTGCTCTTGAGCGCCTTGTCGATCTCGGCCTGCACGCCGTACTCGTCGAAAATCGGGTAGGGCTTGGAGTAGAGCTTCACCTTCGGCGCGAGGTTCGGCATGATCCGCTCGACGAGCTCGACGACGCGCTGGTGCTCCGCCGCGTTGTCGATCCGGATCGCCTGGTAGTCCTCCGTCAGCAGATCGCGCAGCAGCCGGCTGACGATGCTCTGCTCGCGGTAGAGGACCGCGGGCGCGCGCGACGACTCGTTGCGCTGCCGCATCTCGGTCCAGATCTTGTGGAACGCCTCGAGGTCGCCGAGGATGTCCTCCTTCGGCCGGCCGGAGGCCGCCGTGCGGATGATGACGCCGCCGGTGAAGCCGTGCGCCTCGCGGAACTCGCGGACGATGCCGCGCAGGCGGCTGCGCTCCTCGCGCGACTCGATCTTGCGCGACACGCCGATGTGATCGACCGTCGGCATGAAGACGAGGAAGCGGCCCGGCATCGTCACGTGCGAGGTGAGGCGCGCGCCCTTGGTGCCGAGCGGCTCTTTCACCACCTGGACGACGATTTCCTGGCCTTCCCGGAGCAGGTCCTCGATCTTCTGCTGCGGCCGGTCCTGCCGATCGCGCTCGGGCCGCCCTTTCGATCCGCCGCCGCCCCCTTCGTCCTCGTCGTCGCTCGAGAGCTTGTCGAACTCGTCGATCGTGTCGACGACGTCGGCGACGTAGAGGAAGCCGTCGCGCTCGAGGCCGATGTCGATGAAGGAGGATTGCATGCCGGGGAGGACTTTCGAGACCCGGCCCTTGTAGACGTTGCCGACCGTCCCGCGCTGGCGCTCGCGCTCGACGAAGACTTCGGCGACGAGGTCGTCCTCGAGGATGGCCACCATCGTCTCGTGCCCGTTGGACGAGACGATCATCTCTTTCTGCATTCACGAACTCCCCGGGCAGGCCTGAAGGCCTGCGCTACCGAGGCGACGTGAGCCCTGGCGGTAGCGCAGCCCTTCAGGGCTGCCACGCTAGTTCGTGAATCTGCGCATGCGTACGTTCAGCACGAGCCCGAAGCCGGCGAGCGTCGCGATCATCGACGAGCCGCCGTAGCTCATGAGCGGAAGCGTCAGCCCTTTGACGGGCGCCAGCCCTGCCGACATGGTGACGTTGTAGACCACCTGGAAGGTGAAGCTGGCGAGCACGCCGAGCACGAGGTAGGCGCCCAGGCGATCCTTCGCCAGGCGTGCGGCCTCGAGCGCGCGCAGAATCACGAATAAATAGAGGCCGAGCGCCACCAGGACGCCGGCAAATCCCTGCTCCTCGGCCAGCACCGAGAAAATGAAATCGTTGTGCGCGACCGGCAGGAAGCGAAGCTGCCCCTGCGTCCCCTGCTTGAAGCCCTTGCCGGTGAGCCCGCCGGACCCGACCGTGATGCGCGCCTGGATCTGCTGGTAGCCGGCGCCCTTGGCATCCTGTGACGGATCGAGGAAGGTCGAGATACGGGACTTCTGGTAATCCTTCAGCGCGAATTTCCACGCGATCGGCGCGGCGAGCACCGTGCAGACCAGCAGCATGCCGAGAATGCGCATGCGCATGCCCGCGAGATAGGCGACGGCGAGAAAGATCGGCATCAGCGTCACCGCCGTGCCCAGGTCCGGCTCCTTCGCGATGAGGCCGAGCGGGATGGCGGTGAGGACGCCGCCGATCGCGAGATCGGTCCACGACGGCGAGCCGCGGTTCTCGCCGAAGAACTTCGCGAGGACGAGCGCGACGCCGACCTTGGCGAACTCGGACGGCTGCAGGTTGAACACGCGCAGCGGAATCCAGCGGCGCGCGCCCATCTGCACCTGGCCGAAGAACATCACGTAGAGCAGCAGCGCGATCAGCCCGAAGTAGATCAGGTGCGACTTGTCGGTGAAGGTCCGGTAGTCGAGCGTCAGCATGAACACCATCGCGCCGAGCCCGATGACGATCGCGTAGAGCTGCGTCAGGTACATGCGCGACGTGCCGCGCGTCGGATCGGCGGTGGTGCTGTTGATCATGATCACGCCCAGCGCGCACAGCGCCAGCACCGCGATCACGAGCGCCCAGTCGATGTGATAGTAGAGCCTGCGTTCGAACATGTCCGCCTATGGAACGAGATTCGCCTTGAATTCCGGCTTCGGCGGCAACGGCCGCCCTTCCTTCTTCGCGAAGAACGTGTCGAGCACGTGGTGCGCGACGAGCGCCGCGTTCGATCCGTGGACGCCGTGCTCGAGCAGCACGACGCCGGCGATCTCCGGCTTGTCGCGCGGCGCGAAGAAGACGAACCAGCCGTTGTCGCGCAGGTCCTTCTCGGTCTTCCCCGCGCGCTCCTTGCCCTGGTTCGAGATCACCTGCGCCGTCCCCGTCTTCCCGGAGACGTCGTAGCCCTTCAGAATCGCATTGTGCCCGGTGCCCGCGCCGTTCACGACGAGGAACAACCCGTCGCGGATCGACTGCAGCTTGTCGGGATCGAGCGGCGCGTGCGACCGCGGCGCCGGCGGCGGCACCGGCTTCCACCCGTTGCCGTCGTCGACGGCCTTGAGCAGGTGCGGCGTCACGCGCGTGCCGCCGTTGGCGAGCGTCGCCGCGTAGACCGCCATCGACACCGGCGTCACCGACACCGAGCCCTGGCCGATCGAGACCGATACCGTCTCGCCCGCGTACCACTTCTCCTTGAAGCGCGCCTGCTTCCACTCCGGCGACGGCACGAGCCCGACCAGCTCGTTCGGCAGATCGATGCCGCTCTTCTCGCCGAGGCCGAGCAGCGTCGCCCACTTGTGGATCTTGTCGATGCCCGTCATGTTGCCGATCGTGTAGAAGTACACGTTGCACGACTGCTCGATCGCGTGCCGCAGATCGACCGTGCCGTGGCCGCCCTTCTTCCAGCACTTGAACGGACGGCCGTAGAAGGTCGCGCTGCCCGTGCAGTGCACCTTGAAGTCCGGCGTGATCACGCCCTCCTGCAGCGCCGCCGTCGCGACGGCCATCTTGAAGGTGGACCCCGGCGAGTAGCGTCCCTGAATCGCGCGGTCGCTGAGCGGCAGATCGTCGTCGCTCGTCAGGTTCGCCCACGTCTCGCGATCGATGCCCGCCGCGAAGGCGTTCGGATCGTACGCCGGCCGGCTCGTGAACCCGAGCACGTCGCCGCTGGTCGGATCGAGCACGACGGCCGCGCCGTTGAACCCGAGCTGATCGAAGCCCTCCTCGATCGCGCGCTGCACGTCGTAGTCGACCGTCAGCTGCAGGCGCTTGCCCTCGGTCGGCTCGTCTTCCTCCAGCGTGCGGATCTCCCGCCCCACGCTGTTGACGACGACGCGCTTGGCGCCGTCCTCGCCCATGAGCATCGCGTTGTACACCTTCTCGATGCCCGACTGCCCGACGATGTCGCCGCTCTTCAGCCCTTCCTGATCGGACACCTGCGTGTCGCTCACCTCGCCGACGTACCCGAACAGGTGCGCGCCCATCGTCTCGGGGTACCGACGCGTCGGCACTTCCTCGACGACGACGCCGGGCAGCTCGAAGTCGAGGCGCCGGGCCGTCACCGCCGCCACCTGCGCGAGCGTCGCGTCCTGCACGACGACGATCGGCCGGTAGGTCGGCTCGCGGCGATGCCGATCGACGATCGCGCGCACGTTCTTCTCGTCGAGGCCGAGGACGGCCCCGAGCAGGCGGATCGTCCGGTTCAGGTCCTTCGTGCGCTCCCGGTCGATCGAGATGCTGTACGAGTTGCGGTTCTCGACGAGGACCTTGCCGTCGCGATCGACGACCAGGCCGCGCGGCGCGCGCAGCGCGAGCGTCCGCTGATGATTGTTCTCCGCCATCTCCTCGAACTTCGCGTGCTCGACCACCTGGAGCACCCAGAAGCCCACGGCGAGAATCGAAAAGATGACCGTGATGACGTATTGCAGAACCGACAGCCGGGTCGTCAGCCTGCGGCGATCTTCAACCGGAACAGCCATACAGAACCAATCTACCGCCGAAGCCGTGTTTTCGCAGCCCGCCGCCGCTCCACCGCTCCAGGTAGAAGCTCGACGACCTGAAACGCCACCACGCCGACCAGGGCGTTTGCCGTCGCCTGCGCGGCAACGCCCGCCGTGGGATTCCCGAAATGAATACGGTCGAGCACGGTGTACAGCCCCATGAAGACTACCGCGTGCGCGACCGTCGCGCCGAAGAACACGACGAAGCGCGGCAGCGGCTGCGACACGATGAACTGCGTGCCGATCACCCCCGCCAGGAAGCCGACGATCGTCTTCGCCAGCCCCGCGATGCCGAGGATCGGGCCGGTCGACAGCGCGTCCTGCACGAGCCCGGCGATCGCCCCCGACAGGAGCCCGGTGGCCGGCCCCGACGTCAGCGCGACGTAGACCACGACGACCAGCACGAGATCGATCGCGACGGTGCCCCGCACGACGAACCGCGCGAGCGTAGTCTGCAGTGCGAGCGCCGCCACCACGGCCAGGATGACCCCGGCTGCCCTCACTCGGACACTCCGGCGGCCGCGTCTTTCGCCGGCGTCGGCGTCACCACCACGAGCACTTCCTCGAGCTGCGAGAAATCCACCGCCGGCTTCACGACGATCCGCTTGAACGCCGGGCCGTTCTTCTCGACCGATTCGACGCGCCCGACGACGAGCCCTTTCGGATAGATCGTGTCGATGCCGGAGGTGACGACGAGATCGCCGACGGCGACGTCCGACGCTTCCGACACGTACTGCATCTGCAGCCGATCCTCTCCGCCGCCGACGACGACGCCCTGCGCCCGCGTGCGCTCGACGATCACGCCGGCCGCGGCGTTCCGATCGATGAGCAGCTGCACCTTCGCCGAGCGCGCGCTCGGCACCACGACGCGCCCGACGACGCCGGCGGGCGCGACGACCGCCATGTCGGGCCGCAGCCCGTCGCGCGTCCCCTTGTCGATCGTCAGCGTCCGGAAGTCGGGCGACGCCGCCGCGCCGATGATCTGCGCGCCGGTGGTCGCGAGGTTCAGGTGATCGCGCAGCTCGAGGAGCTTCTCGAGCCCGCGCGCGCGATCCGCGAGCGCGCGCTGCTGCTGCATCTCGATCTGCGCGTCGGCGAGCTGCCGCTTCAGCTCCTCGTTCTCCGCCTTCACGTGGCGCAGCCCGACGTAGCTGCCCCAGACGCGGCGCACGCCGGTGATGCCGCCCGACAGCGTCCGCTGCACCTCGGAGAAGATCCCGAAGGTGACCGCCTCGAGCACGGGCACGCCGCTGCGCGAGTTCACCTGCGCGGAGATGAGCAGCACGTGCCCGAGCACGACGCCGAGGAACAGGAAGCCGGAGCGTTGACGGATGTCGACCAGGGCCATTAGTCGATCGAAATCTTCCGCAGCAGATTGAAATCCGACAGCATCTTGCCCGCGCCGAGCACGACCGACGACAGCGGATCCTCCGCCATCGCGAGCGGCAGCCCGGTCTCCTCGCGCAGCCGCTTGTCGAGGTTCTTCAGCATCGAGCCGCCGCCGGTGAGCACGATCCCGCGATCGACGATGTCCGCCGAGAGCTCGGGCGGCGTGCGCTCGAGCGCCACGCGCACGGCGTCGACGATCACGTTGACCGTCTCGGCGAGCGCCTCGCGAATCTCCTCGTCGGTGATCGTGATCGTCTTCGGCACCCCCTCGATCAGGTGCCGTCCCTTGATCTCCATCGTCATCCGCTCTTCGAGCGGGAACGCCGAGCCGACCTCGATCTTGATCTGCTCCGCCGTGCGCTCGCCGATGAGCAGGTTGTACTGCTTCTTGATGTACTGGATGATTGCCTCGTCCATCTCGTTCCCGGCGACCCGCACCGCCTTGCTGTAGACGATGCCCGCGAGCGAGATGACCGCGATGTCGGTGGTGCCGCCGCCGATGTCGACGATCATGTTGCCCGACGGCTCGGTGATGGGCATGCCGGCGCCGATCGCCGCCGCCATCGCCTCCTCGACCAGGTGGACTTCGCTCGCCTTCGCGCGGTACGCGCTGTCCTTCACCGCGCGCTTCTCCACCTGCGTGATCTCCGACGGCACGCCGATGACGATCCGCGGGCGCACCCACACGTTCCGGTTGTGCGCCTTCTTGATGAAGTAGGTGAGCATCTTCTCGGTGACTTCGAAGTCGGCGATGACGCCGTCCTTCATCGGCTTGATCGCGACGATGTTGCCCGGCGTGCGGCCGAGCATGTCCTTCGCGTCCTTCCCCACCGCCTCCACGCGCCCGTTCACCTTGTTGATCGCCACGATCGACGGCTCGTTGACGACGATCCCCTTGCCGCGCGCGTAGACGCACGTGTTCGCCGTGCCGAGGTCAATCGCCAGGTCGCTCGAGAACAACGACAGCATCGAACGAAGACTCAAACCCACACTCCAGTCAGTCCCGCGTCAGTCGGCAGTCGGCAGTCGGCAGTCGGTCGCAGTCGGCAGTCGGCAGTCCGCAGTCCATCTGCTGATCAATCATGCTGCCAATGTGTGCAGCCCAGCGCAGCCGTGATCCGAATGGCTGCAGGAAGGCGCGGCGATCGACGTCAAGAGCGTTCTATATGTTTTCGGCAGGAGCGATGGCGGCCACGATACCGTTCTTGCCCGTTTCTTTGACCTGATACATCGCTTTGTCGGCCGCCTGGACGAGCTCTTCCGCCGAGGCGGCCACGTCGGGCAGCGTCGCCACGCCGACCGAGGCGGTGAGATGGATGTCGAGGCCGTCCGCCGCCAGGAAGCGGTGCTCGGCGATACGGTCGCGGATGCGCTCGCCGACGGCGAACGCGCCCTCGCCGCCCGTGTCCGGGAGCACGAGCGCGAACTCGTCGCCGCCGAACCGCGAGACGACGTCGGTTTCGCGCGCGCTCGTCCGGATGACGGCCGCCGCCTCGACGAGCGCGCGGCTGCCGAACAAATGGCCGTGCGTGTCGTTGACGCCCTTGAAACCGTCGAGGTCGATGAACAGCAGCGACAGCGGCCGGCCGCTGCGCGACGCGCGCTTCGTCTCGCGCCGCAGCACCTGATTCAGATAGCGCGAGTTGTACAAGTGCGTGAGATCGTCGGTCACCGAGAGCGCCTCGGCGCTCTTGATCAGCCGCGCGTTGTCGAGCGCGACGGCCGCCGGCTCCAGCAGCACCCGGATCGCCTGCACGAGCGGCGTGGAGAGCCGCGGCTCGCGCGCCGACGCCTGCCGATCGAGCGCGACGAGCGCGCCGACCCGCCGTCCGCGGCAGCTGAGGACGAGCG
>Ga0075434_100000191_pt1 | contig 40631 bp, 41 predicted proteins | sample RhiMethybrSRZTD3_FD_75298 | JGI IMG/M metagenome (GOLD analysis project Ga0075434, IMG submission 75298) | Populus rhizosphere microbial communities from Tennessee, USA - Rhizosphere MetaG P. TD hybrid SRZTD3 | ecosystem: Host-associated > Plants > Roots > Rhizosphere > Soil | place: USA...
ATGGTCTCCTGGACTAATTTTGCTTGCTGGAACACTGTACTTTTGATTAGGATTCAAAAAATTTGAATCAAACAGTTTTCCGCTGTTGGGATCCTGTAGACTGCTACCGCTGGTCGCAGTATGTATGGTTACATCGGCATTAGTCCATGTAACGAGTGCATCTGTGCTTGCCTTTGACGTATCAGGATCATAGCTTGGATTACCCTGTGTTGATGCACCTTTTAAGATAGTGATTGCAACCTTGTTAGTGAATTTAGATTCATCTATTGCCGGTGAGGCAGCAGCTTTGTTTGCTTGTGCTTCACTTGTAGTTGGAAGATCTTTTCGATATAATGAAACCACTACTCCTGGCTGCGGAGTGAACATTGCAGCTAAGTAGTAAAATACAACACCAGTGACTGCGCCTAAAGTAAGAATTACTAAAAGTGCAGTCTTTCCAACTGAAGCCAAAGCTTGTTACATTACCTTGTTAACAGACCCATATTAATTTCTTTTAGTCTTTTGTTAAACTGCATATTGTACTGTCTGTTGAATCGAATAACGCCGACTAACTAGCATAAAAAGGTTCGAGAGTGTTTTTACTATCACTATGGAAAAGTCAGTTAAACATAACCTTCTATTTACAAATGACAAATGAGGAAATGTTTCATAAAAGTATTCTTCGATTTTATTCTTGACTGATTTCACCTACCCGGTTTGACATATCCCGTCCTCACACCCTTAGCTGGTTTTGGTTGTATCTGAAGGTTTAATGAGTTCAGTATTCTTTTTTTTCTTTGATGAGTTTTCCTTTGTCTAATCCTCTCCTTGCCATTTTGGTGGTTGGTGTCATTCTTAGCCGTATTCCACGATAAGGACAGAATAAACCATCATGGCAAAAGGAGGTCGCATATGTTACGACAAACCATTTTTCATGGACAACTGGCAAAGTTAACATCAATTGCACAAAACAAGTCAATGTCATTGAATAATAATGCACGCTTATTGCTCACTAAGGTTGGAAATAATTTGTCAGCTATGTCTTCAAATGGAAGGAGTAAACATGACGTCTGCATCAGGTAGTAACTCCACAAAATAATAAGCATCTACGTCTTTTTTCTCATCTTCGATGACAATGCATGTATATGTCTTATTTTTGTCTAAAATGGATGGAAACTTCCAGATCAAGATGGGATAATCAGATGGCATAGACAACACGTGTTAAATGAATTAGGCAACACCCGCATTTACGACATAAACCAGAAATAAGAAATTGCATGCCCAGGTTTCATAGAGGATCATGACTGTCTGTGAATCAATCTCTAGCCGCTACGAGAAAGATAGTTTCCAAATGGCGATACCCTGTGAAGTCAATGACAGGAGGGGAGCTCAATTCTTCGTACATAACGGAATGTGGACTCATAGGGGATCGTACATACCCAGCTATCGACCAGAAAACTGGAAGTTTTTTCAATATAAATAATCTCCAGCCTGCATTTAATGGTTTTATTGTATATTAAAGAAATTAGACATCCAATAATAACCTGAAGAATATTAAATAGTCTACCGTTTTCAATTGTACGCATCTCTCAAATATTTATATTTATTATCATCACAACTTTTATTTTAGACACATCTTCCATGATACAAATGAACAGAGTCAAGAGTTTAAGATGTGCCCTTTGTGGAAAAGGCATTATTAATTTCAGATATAAGGCTATGCCTCAATGGAATATTTCTGGCGAATTATGTGGAGAATGCTATGGGAAAAAATTGACAGAACACTACATTTCTGCTGAGCGTCAAACTACTATAAAAAATAATTAAAATCAAACTACTAAAATTCTCATAAAACTCGTATTTGCTGTCTAAAAATAGATAAATTGAAACTAGCGATATGATTTCTGTTTTCTACGCCTAGCTCCAGGTCCGCCGAATTTCTTTGACTCGATCTGTCTAGGATCACCTGCTAGAAGGTGTCTGTCAAAGTCAGTGATTTTCTCTCGAATTTCTTCACGTATATTTTTTGATAATGGATGATCTTTTGGATCCCTTCCTCCTTTTCCTTCGCCTGTTAGAGCCCTAGAAATTGCAACTGCACTAGCAAACGCTTGTCCCATAACACCGCCGCCTTCTACGTGGACAGCGATATCGATCCTGTTTCTTAATTCTCCTACTACGATGAGTGGTGTTAATATCAATTCCTTAACTGCTTCCGGTCTTAAAACTTCTACTGGAATGTTATTGATCCTCACCTTGCCATTCCCTTTAGAAATTGTTGCAACAGCTCGACATCTTTTTCTTTGGCCTGGATAAAGATCTATTTTATTCATACTTTGCTCCCTCTTTCCATCCAATTTGTTTTGCTACATCGCCTACTGTAATGTAGTATGAGGCAGGCCTTGTAATCTTTGAATAATCAAAAGATTCGGTCTTGATATTCTTTAGATCTTCAGGAGTACTTATATATACTCTTAATCGTTTAAAAGCTTCGACGCCCCTTGTCTTCCTTTTTGGCAACATTCCTCTGACTATCTTAGTCAGTATAGTATCAGGCCTTCTAGGATGAAATGGGCCATGAATAGGATTTGTGACAGAGTTGATTTCAAGATGCTCTTTATAAAGATCTATTGTCTTGTATCTATTTCCAGATAGCATAGCTTTCTCGGCGTTTACAACAGTAACCCTGTTTCCTTGCAGTAGTAGTTTTGAAACTTGTGAACACATTCTGCCAGCAATGCAATTTGCTGCATCAACTACTACTGGTTGTTTTTGTGAATTCAATTCTTTTTCAGCCAATTATGTGCACATCCTTACCATCAGGATGACTCTTTATTAAGTCATCAAGTGTAATAATCCTTCCTCCTGAGCCTATTATCTTCTTTGTAGCTTCTTCAGAAATTGAAAAAGCACAGACTGTCAACCTGTGTCCAATTGCTCCAGCACCTAACACCTTACCAGGAACAATAACTACTTCGTCATTTTTAGTAACATTTGCCAGTTTACTTACATTAACCTCTCTTCTATTTGATCTTGGACCTGAAAGCTCATCTTCCAGAGAGCGCCATATTGGGGCCTTACTCGTTTTAAAAGCTCCGCGGAGCGCCCAGGTTGCGTCACCCGATAAAGCATTGGTAAACATAATCGATCTATTTTATCTGTTATCCCAAGTCCCCAAATAAACGTACCTACATATTATTTGGTATTTCAAGCGATTGAATAGTATGACTAAAATTCTTGATTTTTAAATTTATTTTTTCAATAGCCGCCATCACTACTTCTTCTGCTGTTAATGCTCCGTTTGTTTCAATAGTAAGGACAGCTTCATTTTCATCCTTTCCATCTTTAACGATGGCCGCTGAAGTTGGTTGCCATTTTGCATGATCCTTTCCGACGCCTAACCTTGCATATGCTTCAAATTTTAGTTTCTGACTTGGGGCAAGAACAACAACTGGAATATCATTGCTAACTGGCTTTACAAGTTCGTCTTCAGACAAAAGCTCTCCAGAAGTCACAACCTTAGTTTTCTCGTTTGCCTCAGAATCTAATACCAGTAATACTCTACATTTTGAACATCCCAAAGTACTTTTGCAATCGCAATCATGTGGCATTACAAATCTGTCAAGATCTGTTCTTAATGGGATGAGCCCTAACCTGTGAGCAATTGCTTCATCATGCATGACAGAAGAATTTTCTAAAATAACAACATCATCTATAGCTAAAGTAGGAACTTCACTTATTGACAACCGTCTAATAGCATTAACATATTGTCTGGGGACATTACTAAATTTAATAACAATTCTTTCCTCTTCCTTTTGAAGAATATCAATAAATTGAGAAGTCAACCTTAGTTCGTATAGCATTTGTCCATCGCATCCTTAAAAATCTACCGAATATTATAAAAATTTCGTGCTAGTATTCTAGGAACAATTCATGACTATATTGAAATATCTTTCTTATGACATAATATCATAATAGTTGATTTTAAGATTTATATTCTCTTTTTTTTATAAAACTAATTATCATTGATATATATAAATTCATATTATTTTAAAATTTGTAGTTTTATATTATATCATAATTAATTTCTAATAACTCATAATATCTTTTATACTTCCTCCTAAAGAAAGTGTGGTAATGTTTCAACCATCAAGAGGAATTCTTATTTTGGGTCTGGCTGTTCTCTTGGCTGTCTTGCTTTCGTTTAGTTTCTTATCTAATGTACTTGCCGCCAGCCCTCCTAATAATTATACAAAAGACGATCCTGCTGCTAAATGGAGTTGCTTTGAGAAAGATGATAATGGAAATCTCTTAGTCAATAAAACCACTGGATTTCTTACACCATGTCCGATAGATACAGGTGATAATGCATGGATGTTGACGTCTGCAGCATTAGTATTAATGATGACTCCAGGGGGTTTGGCAATTTTTTACAGTGGTCTTACAAGACAAAAGAATGCAGTAAATACACTCATGATGGTTTTCATAACGACAGGGATAATTGGTGTACAATGGGTATTATGGGGATACAGTCTTGCATTCGGACCAGATGCCACTGGAAATGGATTTATAGGTACACTTGATTGGGCTGGTCTACAAGGTGTCCTTCATGATGTACCATCCGATGTGTATGGCGGATTAGGTGGTCCTACAATTCCTCATATGACGTACATGGCATTTCAAATGATGTTCGCCATCATCACACCTGCCCTAATTGTGGCTGCATTAGCAGAGAGGATGAAATTTAGTGCCTTTGTTATTTTTATTGTGCTGTGGGCAACATTTGTCTACGACTTCTGTGCTCACTGGACATGGTCACTTGGATCTGGTGGAACACATGTTGGCTGGACTGGTGCGCTCCCATCCCTTGACTTTGCAGGTGGAACGGTAATCCATATCACGTCAGGTTGGTCAGGACTGGTCATAGCTTTGATGATCGGACGTAGGCTTGGATATGGAAAGGTACCAATGGAACCACACAATGTATCACTCATAGTTCTAGGAGCAGCATTGCTTTGGGTAGGATGGTTTGGTTTCAATGCTGGCTCCGCAGCCGCCGCTCGATCCAATGCGACAAGCGCGTTTGTTGCAACCCAGACTGCAACAGCAATGGCAGCAGTAACTTGGGCATTGATCTCATGGGCACATACAGGACGAGCTTCTACAATAGGTGCAGCATCTGGTGCAGTGGCTGGTTTAGTAGCCATTACTCCAGCATCAGGATTCGTATCTCCAATGTCTTCGATCATCATTGGTATTTCTGCTTCCGTCTTTTGCTATGCTGCGGTGATGTTTAAGAGTAGACGCAAATGGGACGATGCACTTGACACATGGGGAGTACATGGTGTAGGAGGTCTGGTAGGTGCACTGTTGACTGGAATATTTGCCCAAAAATACTATACTCCTGCAGCAAACGGGCTTGCATTTGGAAACCCACAGCAATTCTTGAATAATGCAATAGGAGCATTCGCTTCCCTAGCATGGGCAATGGGTGTTACAGCAGTAATAATCAAGGTCATGGATATGGTGTGGCCTCAGGGTATCAGGGTTACTCCAAAGGAAGAGGAAATTGGACTTGACTTAGCTCAGCACGGAGAAAGGGCATACGTCACTGAGTAAGGAATATCCCCTTTCTCTTTTAATATTTATTTACCGAATGCAATATTTATATCAGTGTTGAAGTTGACATCACAGTATAACGAACTATTGTATAAACCCATTACACAAATACATGTCTATATCTTGATGGTATAAAAAAGCATATGCTTTTCTTCATGAGTATTTGATCAAATGTAATTATCATGCTTAACTGATTAATACAATTCAATACCTATACGGAAAGGACATCACATTATTTTGAGTGAGTAACCTGTTTTACTGTTTGCTCAAAATATCAAAGCGGTGCTTTTCTTCAACACAGAACATTTGATCCTTTTAAAATTTTGCAATAAAACTCGCATTTTCTAACCATCTATGAATGTGAACCTTTGATAGAGATGACAGGTTAAAGATAACTTTATCTTTATCGATTATTTATTGAAGACATGGCTGATCAAGTGTTCATGTTTGCCGTAACTGCAGGTGTCTTCGCAGTGTTTACCGCACTTTTGTTTGTAGCAAGGGCAAAAAGGTATTCACAAGGGTTCAAGTCAGCAACAGAAGGGTACAAATCTTAGTCTTCAGAAACCAGTCGATAATCGGTAATGCCGCAGCATACAACCGCGAACAAACCCTTCCCAAGTTTTTTTAACATATTAAGAAGGTTTTGTATTCTAAATCACCGACTTTATACATCGAGCATGGTCCATCCATTAGTAGGCAGATTTATAAAAGAAATCATATTAGAAGATATATCATATACCACTACTTTTACAGTAATTAGATTTTCATAAAAATTATGGCTGAAATGTAGTTGTTTGTATTGTTCTATAAAGAATATGAATTAATCATTACTATTGATTACACACTGTTAGGCATTTATAAGAGAAATAATTGTGGCATTTAGAGCACGTTTCAGAAAATAGAACTAAAATCGTTCATACCACTAATTTATGCGTCACTGAATGTAAACCAGCCATTCCTTTTTTGCCAATCCGATTAAGCTGTAATAAATCACAATAGTTTTAGTTATACTTAATCACATTTAAGAAAACTTAATGCCTACGGCACTAACATTATTATACATATTTGACACCAGGATTTCCTTCAGCAAATAACGATGATAATTACTATAAACGATATAGTTTGTACATGCCGATCTACCAATGGTTTCACAAAAATAGATCGATACTCATAGCGTTAAGCGTCATCAGTATCATACTTCTGTTTTTTCTTCATCTTTTTACCATCACAATTCAAATTTCGCTGAACTCAATTCCTGCGGGGATCATACAGATTATCACTATTATACTAATTTCATTATCATCTCTTTCAGTAATCTGGAGGGGTCTGGTACCTGTCATCATATGTGGTCTAGGCATTACTTTGATATATGGTGGAATTGTTATCCCATCCTACGCACTTACTCTACCTACTGAAAGTTACTTCAAGGGAATAAGAATATTAATTGATCAACAGATTATATCGATGGCTACGGAAGGTTACTTTTTTCTCGGAATTTCAATGGTTGTCCTAAGTATGATAATTGCATACAAACCCACTCTACTTTATGTCAAAAACAGGCCTAAACCTTTGCATTCTTTATGGACAGACTATCAAAAATGGTACGACAATGTGCAGCTTGCTGGCGGTTATACTGAACCGAATGTACCGCTTAAGACCCTAATGAGCGAACAAGAAAAATACCTTCTATGGCGCTATGAATATATTTTAACTAGTATCTATGACACGCCTTATCTTGTCAAGCCAGATGGCTTTGTTCCAAAGAGGTCCACCATTTTAAGGGATAAGGAAAGCGGTAGAATGATTGGTGTAGCAAGATATAGTGGATACTTTATGTGAAATTATAGAACGAGACTAAGAGAAGACGTTAAATTTAGTCATTATTGCTTTTTTCAAAAGTAACATTTAATGGACATGAATTGACATGGACAATATTCCCATATTTAGCAAGTAGTACAATATCCAATAAACGTATAATTTCTAAATATTTCTGTGCAGCTGCACCCAAATCAAGGGTTGAGCACTAAAACTACGAACGCAACAATAAAGATTAGCCAAATATAAATATCTAAAACGGACTAAATCTTCAGATGACTCAGCTGGATGATGAAGTTTGGAAATGTTTTAGATGTGATTTATATTTCGAATCGCGCGAAACTGCTAGTCTTCACGAATCATTAACTCATCATAAATTAAGAAAAGTTGTGAGATTTAAGCACTGACATGCATATATAGTGTTTATGATGATTATTCTATAGACTAATGGCGGATACCAAATTTACCATTGTTCGTCTAAACCTAGATAATAATAAGTTTGAAATTCTAGTGAAACCCGATCCCGCCTTAGAATACAAACTAGGCAAAAGAACTGATTTATCAAGTATACTAATTTCTGATGAAATTTATTCTGATGCTAATAAAGGTTCAAGGGCAGCTAGTGAAAAATTAGTAAAATATTTCAAGACAACAGATTCGACAGAAGTTGCCAAACAGATCCTTTCTAGAGGCGAACTCAGTTTGACTACTGATCAACGTCGAAAAATGGTCGAGGAAAAGAAGAAACAAATCGTTCAATATATTAATAAAAATTTTGTAGATCCCAGAACGCATATCCCACACCCACCTTTGCGAATTGAAAGTGCAATGAACGAAGCAAGAGTTGTTATTGATCCTTTCAAAAGACATGAAGATCAGGCCAAGACCATAATTGATTCGCTTAGAAAGAGTTTACCTCTAAAATCAGAGACCTTGAGATTAATCATAACTATTCCGTCACAATTTTCAGCTCAATCCTATAATATATTGAAAACTACTGGTAATTTTAGCGGTGAACAATGGCTTGCAGACGGTTCTCTCAGAGTCACATTAGAAATAAATGCTGGAATGAAAGGCACCTTCCTTGATAGGATAGGATCCGCATCAAAGGGTTCGGCACATGTGATAGAAGAATAAAAAATGTCTTTCGGCTATGTGAAATCGCATAGCAACGCTGTTGCTAATGGGGATTGCAAAAGAATTCTGACTTTGATTATGAATCCAATGTCGACAGATACTAAAAGTCTTACCAATTGACAATAATACATAGCATACTCTACATCTCCATACCTTCTTTTTAACACTTAAAATATAAGACTGATCTTACTGACCAAACAGTAGAGAAAGGATGGAAAGGATTATTTTGTATAATAAGGCTTTTGATCTAGAGGTGCCTAGTTAATAGTATGCAAGAAATTAAAAGAAAGTATGTAGTCCCTGGTGATAAGGTTATCGAGGGGAATTTTAGACCTCTAATGAATGTAATTAAAGCAGGCAATTCTATTATTGCCACAAGAATTGGAATTGCAGAGACTGGAAGAGATGGTGTCAAAGTTATACCACTGTCAGGTGTTTACATTCCTAGAGTAAACGATATTGTAATAGGCAAGATTATCGATCATTCTTCGCTGTCTTGGGAAGTAGATGTTAACTCTTGCTTCTCTGCCCATTTGCCAGCACAGGATGTATTTGGAAGAGATTTTTCTCCAGCTAGAGATGACATGGGTAGACAATTGGCAATAGGAGATTTAATTGCTGCAAGAATTATTGCGTTTGACAGAACAAGGGATCCGATGCTAACAATCCAGGACAAAGATTTAGGGAAGATACCCCGTGGAGAATTGTTAAAAATTTCTGCAACTCGGGTTCCAAGACTTATTGGAAAGCGCGGTTCCATGATACAAACAATCGAGCAGGCAACACAAACAAGAATTTTGATTGGTCAAAATGGAATCGTTGTTGTTATGGGAAGAAATTTAGATGGAATAAAACTATCTATAAGAGCAATTAAGATGGTTGAAGAAGAAGCTCATACAGCGAATCTAACACAAAGGGTCAAAGCTTTATTGAATGTACCAGATTCTCCACAAGCAGAAAGCAGCTCCGTTACCCAAACTCAGAATAACCAAAAGGGCGAAGAAATTCAATCGACCATAGAAGAAGTGGAAGAAGAAAAAATAGAAGGCGGAAATGCATGATGAACCAGACAAAGAACCTAATTGATGAAAATGGAAGACGAACTGATGGTCGCAATCCAGATGAACTGAGACAAATCAAGATAACTGTAGGAGTGGTAAAAAATGCTGACGGTTCTGCGTTTATAGAATTTGGCAGGAATAAAATTATTGCAGCTGTCTATGGTCCTAGGGAAGTACATCCAAAACACATGGCACTTCCGGATCGATGTATTTTAAGATGCAGATATCATATGTCTCCATTCTCTACCGATACGCGCAAGAATCCCGCTCCATCAAGGCGAGAAGTTGAAATTTCAAAAGTAATGAGAGAATCATTAGAACCAGCTTTAATATTAGAAGATTATCCACGTGCTGCAATAGACCTATTTGTTGAAGTATTGCAAGCAGATGGCGGTTCAAGATGTGCTGGCATTACAGCGGCATCCATAGCATTAGCTGATGCTGGAATCAATATGCGTGACATTGTGTCAGCATGCGCTGCGGGTAAAATTGACAACAAAATTGTTCTTGACATTAATGATACCGAGGACAAGGAGGGTGGAGCAGATATGCCAGTCGCTTACATGCCGCATCTTGAACAAGTCACGTTATTACAACTTGACGGCATATTAACTCCAGAACAGTTCAATGAATGTCTAGACAAGGCAATAGGTGGTTGTAATATGGTTTATGAAATTCAAAGGCAGGCATTAATGCAAAAGTACTTTGGTAACGAAACCGAGTTGAAGGAAGAACAATGAGTTCATCAAAACGTTCAACAATAATAGTCGAACATTTGCGCAAACAGCAAATGTGGGATGCAATTTCGAAGGGAAAGAGACTTGACGGAAGAAATCTAAATGAGACAAGATCGATTGAAATTGAACAAGATATTATAAAGAAAGCAAACGGCTCTGCAAAAGTAAAATTAGGGAATTCAGAAGTTGTTGCAGGAGTAAAGGTTGAGACAGGTGAACCATTTGAAGGACTTGAAAATAAGGGTGCATTAATTTTATCTGCAGAAGTACTGCCTACTGCATCGCCATATAGTGAACCCGGTCCTCCAGATGAAGAAACAATCGAACTGGCAAGAGTAGTAGACAGAGGTATTAGAGAATCGTATATGATAGACCTTGATAAATTAGTTTTGGTTCCAGGCAAGATTGTCTATACAATATTTGTTGATTGTAGTGTCATCAATACCGATGGTAACCTATTCGATGCGACATCCTATGCAGTAGTTTCAGCGTTAGTTAGTAGCAAACTTCCCGTTTTCGAAATACAAGATGGAAAGGTAGTTGATACGGGAAACAAGCAAGACCCGCCAATCACTACCATACCAATCTCAATTACAGCGGTAAGAATCGGCGATGTAGTGATTTTAGATCCTACAGCTGAAGAAGAGGCATGCATGGATGCCAGAATCACCATCACCACAAATTCAAATGGTCATTATACTGCATTACAGAAGGGATCTACAGGTGCTTTTACTGTTGAACAAATAAAAAAGGCGGCTGACATAGCAAGGATTAAAGGAGAGGAAATACGGAACAAATTAAAGGAGTTGCCTAAGACTGGTTAGTAGAAAGAAACAGGGTCCTACAGGACTCAAAGGTTTAGGTGTAAAATTTGGAGCTACTGTACGCAAGAGATACGGAAAGGTATATCGCACATTAAAACAAAAGCGGCGATGCCCATCATGCGGATCTCTACGATTTGATAGAATCGCGTCAGGCATATGGTATTGCCCAAAATGCAAATACAAAGTTGCTGCTGGGGCATACGATGTCAATATCGAAAAACTACAAAGCTAGAATACAAATTTCATTTGAAGCACCAGCCCATAAATCTACCCTCATTGCGAAATCTATTTATTCTGCATTAAATCCTGAACCCAAGATTTCTTTTGATTCTGGAGCCATAACGAGAATTTCTGTTCATATCCATAGTTTATCTATAGAAATTGAGACTGACGATATTCCAAGTTTACGTGCGATAGTCAATTCTTATTTAAGATTAGTTAATACTTCCTACAAATGCATAGTAAGTTAACGGTATGATTTTATGCTAGTAGATTACATCGAAATGTTGTATTAATATGAGTGAACAAGAACTTCCACCATGGCTTAAAGAGCAAGTAGCACGCTTACAACAGCTGCAACAGAATTTACAAGCAATCATGATGCAAAAACAACAGGTAGAGATAGAAATTGCTGAAACCGATAGAGCTCTAGAAGAGATAAAGAAGACAGGAGGTGAAGATATGGTATATAAAAGTGCTGGTCCATTATTGATTAAATCGAAGAGAGAAGATGTTATGAAGGAACTTGAAGAAAAGAAAGAACTATCAAATACTAGAGTAATGGTTCTTACAAAACAGGAAACAAGAGTAAAAGATAACCTAAAAGAGGTTGAAAATAAAATTAACCAAATGATTAGAGGAGGAGCACAAGGTGTTTCTAGTAGTTCTGCACCACGACCCAAAGATTGATAATTAGATGCAAAACTTCAGCTGACGATAAAAATCTGTTCAGTTTTGTTTAAATTCCCTGCAATTATTCAAACAAACTATGAAAATGAAATAAATGCGCATATATTGATCAGTGAACAGCTGCGTATCACTACTTTATAAGATGAAGTGAAGAATGGAGTTTTAATCTAAGGAATAGAGAACATGTTAATTTGGATGACACAAGGCAATATCGGTAACTATCTAGCAGTGAGCTATTGGAAAAATGAAAGAAGAAAGTTAGACACATTAACAACCCCTGATTAAATTAACAGATGCCTGTCAGGATTGTAGTCGACGAAAGGGAGAAAGGTAGCAGAATTCCCACTCTACTACGTCAGGCAGGTGCAATAATTGATTTTGCACAACTAAAAGTTGGTGATTATATCGTCTCTCCAGAAACTGCAATAGAAAGAAAAACCGTACATGATCTAATCAGCTCAATCTATGATGGAAGATTATTTGTACAATGTTCAGAACTTTCTCAGCACTATTCTAAGCCTGTGGTAATTATTGAAGGAAATATCGTAGATCTCCTTGACTTTCCTACAGAAATAGGCAATGATGACCAATTAAAGATATTAGAAGAAAGAATTCCTTTAGCATATGATGCACTTGCAGTAATAGCATTAGACTTCAGAATTCCAATCATTCATACTCCATGTGCAGAATATACATCACAGTTGCTTGTTATTTTGGTAAATAAATCATTGCAAGAAGGACGAAGCAGCGGTCCTTTGTTAAAGAGGATAAAGAAGAATAACCCTATTTACATACAACAACTGTCAATCCTCTCTTCATTGCCAGGGATAGGTGACAAACTTGCAGTGAGAATGCTTGAGAAGTTTCGTACACCCCAACGTGCACTAAGTGCATCCATTGCAGAACTTGCAAGAATTCCTGGTTTTGGAAATGCTCGTGCAGAAAAAATACGAAAAATTCTGGATTATCCGGATAATGACAAGATGGAACTAAACCAAAAGACACTTTTAGAAGACATAGATCAGAATAAATCAAGTGGGAAAAGGTCACATATATGATTAGATGCCTCCTCTCTCATTTAATTAATAAAAATTAGATTCATAGTAAACACTAAACAAGCAGTTAAAGTTCCATATCTAAAAAATCTTGTTCACAGGAGTATTGCGTTATGCTCTTACAAAGCTTTGGTGGCTTTATTATGAAAGACTGATTTCTCCTGAGACCTGTCATACAAAGCCAATGTATATTTCATAACACCTATTCTCAACAATAATGCTAGTTATGGTAACAGATCGTGTAAAAATTGGATTTCTTCTCTTTGTTCCTAATGTTGCCCTTGCACAGATGACTATTTAAAACAGACATTTGATATAGATGATCTGAAAAGAGAAGGTAAGATCAAATTCTCCTATACATTTACCGGTTCACCTGGCGGAATCACATTATTGGATGTAGAATCAAATAAGAACTACAGAAGATCCTGTTCCCATTACCTTCAGTGCCAACCCGCAAACAGACAGTCAAGCCATTGACAGAAATGAAATCAGCAGGAAATGCTGTTCAAGAATTAGAATCAATACAGATCATACCAAAAATAACAGGTAATAAAAAGAGATAGCAAGTAAGTTTAAATTTTTCTGCAAACCTTACTTTCTATTCAACGTGGTTCGCAAGATAGCCCTTCTGATACCATTGATTATTGTAGCAGTTATTGTAGGAGCTATTGGCCTTACCTTTGTTCCATCGGAAATTAAAAATAAGCGTTTAGAATTTGCACAAGGGACAGTAAAGATAAATAATGATTTAATTAAAGTTGAGATTGCAAAATCTAATGCAGAAAAACAAAGATGGCTAATGTTCAGAGAGGAAAGATTACCCTTGAACTCTGCAATGATCCTAATTTACGATAAACCTGACTTGTATTCATTGTGGCTTTTAAATATTGAATATAACCTTGATTTGGTTTGGTTAGATGAAAGTGGAAATGTGGTGTACATGGTAAAAAATGTGCCTCCGTGTAAGAATACCTTCGATGCATTTAGCTGTACTTATAAGAATACAAAACCTGCCAAATATGTGATTGCTGCAACGTCAGGATTCATAGAAGGACATAAAATCACTAATAGATCAAAGATGACTACAATTTCCATCTAGTAATATGATTCATTTTTGTGAGCAGTAGTAGCAGTAGCAGAACATCTTAGTAGATAGCTGAATACTAATCAGTATCAACTACTTTGTGCAAATCAGCATAAGCTTGTCTTATTTCTTCTACCGATGCACCATCTTCAATTGTTGTTACGTCACCTACTGCCCCTCCACTTGCTATAGATTTGAGCAATCTTCGCATTATTTTTCCACTTCTAGTTTTAGGAAGTTTGTTTACAAAATAAATTTCATCAGGCGATGCAATTGGTCCTATTTTCGCTCTAATGTAATCAATAAGTTCTCTACGTAACCCATCAGATTCTGAGAAACCTGTCCGAGGTACCAAAAATACAATTATTGATTCTCCTTTTTTCTGGTGAGCTTTACTGGTTACTGCAGCCTCTGCAATAGATTTATGTGATACAAATGCATTTTCTAGTTCTACTGTGCCAAGTCTATGTCCGGCTACTTTGAGTACATCATCTGATCTGCCAAGAAACCATAAATACCCATCATTGTCATACAATGCATAGTCGCCTGAATAATATACATCCTTGAATTTTTCCCAGTAAGTATTCTGATATTTTTCATCATCTTCCCACAACGTCATCAACATTCCAGGCCATGGTCTTTTAACCACAAGATATCCTTTTGTGCCGGCAGATACGGGTTTTCCATCTTCGTCGACAATAATTGCATCTATTCCAGGCACCGGAAAGGTTCCAGAACCGGGTTTCATTGAAAAAGTTTCAATTCCAGTACATGCACTTACCATAATTCCGCCTGTTTCAGTTTGCCACCATGTATCAATAATAGGACAATTTTCCTTTCCAATAATTTTAAAATACCACATCCATACCTCTGGATTAATTGGCTCACCTACAGTCCCCAATAGGCGTAGTGAAGATAAATCAAAAGAATTTGGAATAGCATTTCCATATTTCATATACATTCGAAGGGCTGTGGGAGTGGTATACAGGATTGTTGCACCATGCTTCTCCACTACTGACCAATATCTATCCGGTTTTGGATGATCTGGAGCTCCTTCATACATTATCTCAGTAATACCATGCATCAGTGGGGCATAAACAATGTAACTATGACCAGTAACCCATCCAATATCAGCGGTACAAAAGAAAATATCTTCTTTTTTAAAATCAAAAACCCATTTAGCTGTTGCATAAAGATATGTTAGATAGCCACCTGTGCTATGCAACACACCTTTTGGCTTACCAGTAGTACCTGAAGTATAAAGAATATAGAGAGGATGTGTACTATCTACAACTTCGGGGTCGCAGTATGGCTGTGCATTTTCAATTATGTCATGCCACCATACATCTTTTGATCGCATCATGACATCATTTGAGGCCCTTTTCAAAACAACGACGTGATTTATTGAAGGTATAGAGAGGACTGTCTCATCTACAACTCTTTTTAGTTCTACAAGTTTTCCTCTTCTAAAGCCGCCATCAGCAGTTATGATAACTTTAGATTTTGAATTATTTACCCTATCAGATAATGCCTGAGCACTGAACCCAGAGAAAACAACAGTATGTATCGCACCGATTCTTGAGCAGGCTAGCATTGCTATTGGAAGCTCTGGAACCATAGGAAGGTAAATTGTAACACGGTCACCTTTTTTGATTCCAAGGGTTTTCAGGGCACTTGCAAATTTGTTAACAGAACGATATAGTTGATAATACGTAAACGATCTATACTCTCCACTTTCACCTTCCCAGATTATAGCTACCTTATTTTTTGCATCAGAACTGACATGTCTATCAAGACAATTGACAGATGCATTTAACGTACCACCAACAAACCATTTTGCGAATGGACTATTCCAGTCAAGTACGTTATTCCATTCTCTAAACCAAAGTAAATTTTTTGCCTGCTCTGCCCAGAACTTTTCATAATTTTCTGATGCTTGCATTTTTATTTTATCAAGTTTTTTTCCTTCTAGTGTTACCTTTTCACTTTCATCGTAGACTTTTGATAATTTAATGGAATTTTGATCAGACATCCCTATAGGAAAGTAAGAATAATTTTAAAAGCATTATGGATTTATGCACCAAGTATTCTTATATGTGGACGACGACTTATTAGATAAATAATACCTCTTCATAATATAAACATGCGAATATCTTAAATAATATGACGAGATCTTGTATTATTTAATCCAAGGCTATTTGCTAATTCCATATAATGGTAGACAAATATATCATCCATACAGCATTTTATTATAGTAAAATGTGTCAATATATTAAAATAAATAAATCCAGTGTACCTTAAATGTGAAATACAGAAGTAGAACAGAAATAGTAGCAATGATCTTGGAGGCCGCAAATGGCGGAGCAACCAAGACAAAAATAATGTATAAAGCATTCCTCAGCTATGCACAGTTAAGGGAGTATCTTTCTGTACTTATTGAAAATAACTTGTTAGAGTATCTAGAAGGTTCCCAGACATACAAGACTACAGAGAAGGGATTGAACTTTCTAAAGATGCATAATGAGATAGGCGAACTTTTACAGACCTCTGCGAAGCAAGAAAGATAAATAATGCTTCTTTTTCTCATATTTTTCTTATAACCCATACTAAAAAATTTAAAATATATAAAAAGTTGAAAGATATTACAAATTACTCATTTGAAATTACTTGATTCAGCCAATTAGTTTCTGTTTCGGAATTATTATTATCAGGTGTTACAGCAACTTTCTCCTCAGTAGAAGTATTTACAGCTACAATTTGCGGTGTCATTACATTTTGTGTAGCAGGCTCCTGTTGTAAGTTAGATTCTTCAGCAGTGGTTAACCCTTGAGTCGTTATTGTAATATTTGGTGTTGTAGAAGCAATATTTTCTAAGGTCTGTTTTGAGAGCTTTGCCTTGACGTTATTGATTTCAGCCTTTTCAAGGTTAATATGCTCTAGCAATTCATTTGTGTAAATGCTAATTTGCTGATAGATCTCTTCTGTAACCTCATTACTCCTATATTGCAGTTTTGCGTCAAATAATACTGCTTTGACGCTTTTGCTTTCTGCTTCTAATTCATTCAATCTCGTTTGCAATTTCTCATTAATGGATTTTTCATCCTCCTCAATTGCATGCAGCCTTTTTTCATATTTTATATAAACTAGTTCAGCATCACCTTTCATTAAATCATTTTCAGTAACTATATCTTGGAGAGCCTTTATTCTCTTTAAAGTAAGATTTTTCTGTCTTAGTAATTTTTGTGCATCTAATCTCCATCTCGGAATATAGATTACATAATCCCCCTGAACCAACAATTGTTCATATGCTAACTGTTTTAAACCAACAGAGCCACAATCTACACCGACAGATTCAATCGAACCATCGCTGTCAGTAACCATACCCACTACTTTTCCCATGAAGGTACCATACATATCCTTGACTTGCTTACCTACGAATTCGAGCCTCAGTTCACTCATGCAAAATGCTTGATGAATAGATATAATGATAACATTGTCAAATTTGTTGGATTATTTAGTGAGCAAATTATTTTTGGCTCGTACAGAGAATAGATTCAGCATCTTTTCTTGTAGTTATGATAACCTTTGCGTAGTAAGCGCTAAGTTAGAATAAAACGTTTTGGTTAACATATATAACTATTTTATAAGCATATTCAGATATACTATGTTTTTATCCATGATAATTATGAATATCGCCTATTTATGACGCGTAATAGTCATGCAAGTTTTCACGATAATTTCTCAGACGAAGAAAGATCTATTCTTAATTCCCACTTTTCTAATGCAAATAGTGATGTTTTCGCAATAATCACTCCGAAACAGGTAGATAGGGGAGCATTGATGTCGAGATACTCCAGGACAGATAAGACGATGCGGCGTATATTCCTAGACGAATTTGCCAAGAATCCAAACAGAGGGGAAGAATTCTATAATCGTATATTATTAGAGTATGGAGACGATTCTGTTGCGGAGCTAGGAGAAGCTCAGGTTGCAATAGAATGGGTTTCAAACATTGCTGCTAAAAAAATCGAAGATCATAGAATAGGATTGTCATATCTTGAAAAATCCTCACGATATGTAGCATTCGATCAAAAAGTTAATGGCCAGTACAAATATTGTAGAGAAGAAAGCATTATGTCATCATCACATGCTGATCGATATCTTCAAGCATGCGATCATGCTTTTGATGTGTATAGTAAGAATATTCAATCCATACAGAAATTTATTTCAGAGAATGAACCAATCGATCGACTCTTTTTTTTCGATTCTTCATCAAAAATGGATATACCATACGCCAATTTGAAATCTAAGAAAGACATTGAATCTGCAAGGCGAATCTACAATGCAACAATCAAGGCCAAATCCCTTGATGTTCTTCGTGGACTTTTGCCAGCATCTACTCTTACAAATTTAGGCATTACAGGAAATGGTAGAGCATTCGAATATTTGCTATCGACAATGTACTCCTCAAATTTGGATGAAGTAAAAAAGTTGGCAGATAAACTACATATAGAACTAAGCCTAGTTATCCCATCTTTTATAAGAAGAGCAAATGACAAATATGGTAAAAGTCTTCAATCCTACCTTGCAAATACTAGGAGTGCAATCTCTGAACTTGCTCAACATCATATAAAAGACATCGAACGAAATGAAAATACACAATCCGTAAAACTGCTAAACTTTGAAGATAATTTTGAAGCAGAAGTAAAAATAGTTTCAGCCATTCTATACGAACATGCAGTAGGTCAATCTCTTGAAAATATCATAAAGTATACCAAGTCTATCACATCAGAAGACAGACATAACATAATTCAGACATATACAAAATTTCGGACTAATCGAAGACATAGACCAGGTAGAGCATTTGAAATGGTAGAATACACGTTTGAAATGTTTACAAATTTTGGAATGTTCCGTGACATGCATCGCCATAGAATTTTAACTTTAGAAAGGCAACTGCTCTCCACTAGACATGGATATGACATCCCCGTCGAAGTTATTGATTTGGATATTACCAAGGATTATAAAGATTGTATGTATAAATCTAATGAAGTATACGAAATTATTTCAAAAAATATGCCTGAAGAGGCTCAGTATGTAGTTAATTTTGCATACAGATACCCATATTTCATTAAGGTCAATCTGCGTGAAGCATGTCATCTAATCGAACTACGAACTATCCCTCAAGGACACCCGGACTATCGTGATATCTGCCAGAAAATGTTTGGGCAAATAAAGATTGTTCATCCGCTCCTTGCAGATGGAATGAAATTCGTTGACCTAGAAAAATATGAGCTAGAAAGACTCAGTGCCGAGAAAAATGCTGAAAAGAAGAGATCGGATTATATCAACTAGTTAAACCACTTTTCGAGCGATTGATTGTAATTCATAAGAGATTTGTTTAGTTTTTCTATTGCTCCATTTACACGGTCTATAGAAAAACTTTTTTCAATGCATAGAAAATCAATTATACTGGTATGATTTACTTTATTAAATTGTATATTGTCCACTTTTGGAACTTCTGGTTTTAAAAAGATATCCCGTATTTCCTGATATTGGATATCAGATAACACGTGTTTAATTTTCTCAATGTTTTCTAATTTACCATATTCTCGAATTAACTTTAAAGCTGTTTTAGGCCCGATTCCTGAAAAGCCTTCTGGATTATAGTCAGTACCTATTAAAATTCCCACATCTACTAATTGTTCATGTGTCAATTTAGTTTGATCAAGAACCTGTTGATACTCAATAATTTCTGGCTCAACATCAATGTATGTTTTTTTGTTAGGAATTTTTCTCTTGCCGCTGATTGTAAGATTACGTGTAAGTTTGCTGGCACCAAACAATATTGAATCATAATCCTGGCTTGCGCAAGTAAATGCTGTACCTTGTTTTGTAATGTATGCAGCAGTAGCCTCGCCCTCAGAAGTGGCCTGCACACAGGGGATTCCGAGGAGAGTGAGGATCTTTTTAGATTCTTCCACCATCTTAGCTGTCAAAACAGAAGTAGCTTGGCTATACTTTCGTGCATCTTCGAATCTACCCTCTGCAAGTGCTTCGTGATATCTTTCAGATGCTTCCTGTTTTATTTGACGTCGTCGTTCAATCTCTTTTGACTTTAGAGGACTAGGCTTGCCATCGAAAATGTAGATAAGTTTTATATTATCTGCAAGCAAATTAACATTCCTATAGAATAAGCCACTCAGATGACTTGTCACATCACCATTAGCGTTTGTAAGTAGCTCACCCGTTGGACCGCGAATTGTTGCGAGAAATTGATAGATTGCATTATATGCGTCAACTGCTACAACTTTATCTGATAATTCAGATATTGCAATAGGATAAGGCTCTACAAGTGGTTTTAAATCTAATCCCATTCATATATTTTAGACAATAGAAAGATTTTACTTTTTCTTCAGATTCTTCTTTGTGGATTCCCAACCCAATGCGACGATTTCTTCGTAGACGTTAGATAATTTAGGAATAGAATCTTCGTTTTCAGCAGCTATCTTCACTCTACTGCGATAATAATTCTCTATATCATGAGCAGTTTTGCTGTCGATTGTGATAGAAATTCGCGCTTTAGGCATTATAGCTAACATTTTAATTTGCTATATTAATTTTTACTCATTAAAAATTATGTATCCTATTATATGCGTTTCAGAATAAATACAGGCGCTATTAAATTCAGAGATTTTAGCCTCGTTTCCTCCACCTGTCCTATTGCCTCCTCTGCATCAAACCTCTATATTATGAGATATCCATTTTTAATTAATAATACTGTAATGAATCTCCATTTTTCACACTCAGTTTTTTCCCTAACTTCTTTTGGCAGAGTGACTCATTCTTCCATTGTTAATTATTATTCTTGACAGTCCTAATATCTTAGGCATATTAGCTGTATAATTTTTGAGTCTAAAAACTCTTAAGAGCCTAAATACATATGATAAACTTTAAACATTCAAAGCGAAACTCGCCTTAATGCATGCCTGTTAAAATATAGATGGCTTTTACAAAAGCGCGTGTGTTCCGGTCCAAATCATCCTATTTATTTTAACTATGAACTTGGAATAAAGCATTTAATATATAAATATATTGTGAAGACCATCTTATCTTTTGTCACATATGCCTCAAAATAATAAAACGCCGGGAGTGGGATTTGAACCCACGAGTCCCGAGGGACATCAGCTAACGCATCAAATATTGGATCTCGAGGCTGACCCCTGTTAGGGTTCTAGACTTACCTAGCTTGGGTACCCCGGCACTTTTTTTGATAGGATATTGTAATATTGTAATTTAATGTTTTTCCAAAAAATAATGAATACCATCAATGCATATCTAATAATATTATGATTTAAGAAAGCATTTGAATATCCTTAATTCATCTTATACATTTATTTTCAAAATAGGCTTTTTAATTTCAACTGTACATCCAGATTGGATTAAAATTATATAAATGGATGTTATTATGGAAATGTGTGTTAGTATCTGTAAAACCACCTATTCCTGAAGAAATTAGGAAGTTAACCGTAACTGATATTGCAACAATGGGTGGATTAGCTGATTCCTTGAGGGATCGCCTAGAAAAACATATTGAAATTGCTCCATATACAATGCCAGATCCGTTGGGTGATAAGGACGACTGCAATTATTCCATTATTGTTGATAGGGAAGGATCAAACAGGATAGTCGCAATGATTGCTAGTAAGAAGGATCCACTCCCTCAACTACCATGGAACAAGATATTGGGAGAACGCCTGATTAAGTTGCAATTACCTAAACAAGACGCTGCAGCATTAAAATACGAGATGATGCCAAAGGATACCAACAACTTTTACCCATACAGACGTGCTAGCAGGATCGCCGGCTATATTATGTTTGCATTCCAAATCTGCGGACAGCATTAATGTGTTTTTAAAGTTAGAGCCAAATAATCAGTAACACCCACTGTAGAAATAAAAACAAGAAATTACATTACTGGCTCTTCTTTTATCTTTAGGCTACTGTCTGATGAAATCTCTATCCCCATTGTTTCAAGGATAGATTTCGCCTTTTCATTTCCTTCTCTTTGAAGAATCTTTCTAGCAATTTTTAATCTGTAAACAGGAGTCCAGTGTTGACCTATTTTGTACTTACCGTGCATTTCTTTTGGAACTATTTTAATCACAGTTACCTCTTTGACAGATTGCATATGTGGATTAAGTGTCTCATATCCTTCCTCTTTCTGGTATTTTTTCATCAGAGCATTAAGTGCCTTTGTCTTCTCCCTGTTATCTTCAACTATTGATGCATTTCCTTTTATAACTACACTGATGTAAAGAGTATCAGCTTGGGATGCGTCAGAAGGATGAAAATAGTATGATGGTAAAAAGCATATATGCTGATCAACCTCAAATCCAATTTGCGGATTATTTTTGATATTATTAAGTTTTTCACCTACAGGATGGGAATGCATATAAATTGCGTCTGATCTTACCATGCATTGTAAATCAACGTTCGTCTCATCTGCATTTATATAGACAAAATTCATCGGAATAATCTGAGGATATCCTTTGGCGTCAATAGTTGCCATTCTACCAACAGATTGGCTATTTAGGAACTCAATAACTTTTGTCTTAGATTGTATCTCCAGTTTTCTTAAAAGCTGCATTTATTGAACATTCTGTGCGAAGTAATATAACTTGTTGGAGGTTGCAGTTTATTACCAATATATCAATCTATTCTTCATAAAATTATTAAAGCATAGACATACCTCAAACCAACCAAGATACTTGAAAGAGAGGTCATATAATCAGATTTACCAAAACCAACAGATATTGGTTTTCATTTTTTTAAGCTAAATAATGATCAAACAATAGCATTCTTCTTGCACCTATTGTAATCTTCATAACAGCTCCTAGAGAGACACTTGCAGAAAGGTATAACTTCAGCTATAAGGGCAATTGGGTCAGTACCATAGTAAGCCATCTTTATAGACTATTCTCGAAAACTCCATATCATTATAATAAATGGACAGTCTTAATTGAAATTTAATAAAGGCATTAACTAACCATAGGTGTGAGGCATAAAATCAATACCTTACTTCCTGGACCCAAAGCTACAAAGATAATTAACATTATAAAGGAGATTTCTTATGATTCGACTTTTACTTATCCACTTGTTATCGCAAGTGGTCGTAATTGCATAATCAAAGATATAGATGGAAATGCATTCCTTGACTTCACCTCGAATATAGGTACTTGCCCACTTGGATATTCACATTCAGAAATCATAGAGGTATTAAAAGAATATTCAAAGAATGGCATTCATAAGATTGCAGGACAGGATTTTTATTGTGAAGAACACGCTAAAATAGCACAGAAAGTAGCTTCTATTGTTCCAAAAAATTTCAAGACATTTTTCATCAATAGTGGCGCTGAAGCAGTTGAGAACGCAATAAAGATTGCATATAAGAAGATGGGACCTCTACCAGGAGTATCATGTATTAATGCTTTCCATGGGCGGACTCTAGGCGCACTCAGTTTCACTTTTAGTAAGCCCATACAAAAAGCCAACTTTCCCGAGTTGCCAGTTAAGAAGATAAAATTTTGCATTAATGACAACGATGTAGAGATTGATTCAATCGAAAGACTATTGGGAGAAAATAAAATCGCGTTCATTTTAAGTGAAGTCATCCAGGGTGAAGGCGGATGCAATGTTGCAAGTAAACAATTTATTAAAAATCTTAGAAAATTTGCAAACCAATATGGAGTTCCACTAATCTTAGATGAGGTGCAATCTGGTATGGGTCGAACAGGTAAATGGTGGGCTTTTGAACATTATGAAGTAAAGCCGAATATCATGAGTATCGCCAAAGCACTTCAAGTGGGTGTAACAGCTTATGATAAAATATTTGATCCTGTTGAACGTGGAGTTCTCTCAAGTACCTGGGGTGCAGGTAGCCGAATTGACATGGCAGTCGGTACGAAAATAATAGATGTCATTAACCATGATAGACTTCTTTCTAATGCAACGATCAGAGGGGACACCCTAAAAAAAGGGCTGAAGGAGATGGTAGGGAAAAAGGGCATAATCGATGTAAGAGGAATAGGCTTGATGATTGGAATTGAATTCGATACAATAGAAAGAAGAGACAATAAATTGATAGAATTATTTAAGAAAGGGCTCCTATTGCTATCTGCTGGTCAAAAGACAATGAGAGTAATGCCTCCTTTAACGATAGGTGAGGAAGAGGTACAGAAAGCATTAGTCATAATGAATGAAGTACTATCGTGATGACAAGATATAATGATAGCTATTACTCGAGATAAAATGGTCAATAAGCTCTATAATCTTCTCCAAGAATTTGTGATGCCATTTTTAGTTCAAGTACCTCATTCGCTCCTTCATATATAATAATCGCTCGTGAGTCTAAGAAATGCCTTGCTACCCTGCTTGTCTTTCTATAAGCTACAGATCCAAAAATTTGAACGGCTCTATTTGCTGAATCAAATGCAGAATTGCTTGCATGAAATTTCGCTATAGTTGTCAATCTATCTGCCTCATTTCTTAACATTGAATATTCAACATTACTTCTACTCAGTTTAGATTGCCATTGGTCATCTTCCTCCTTGAGTTTTTCGACATAATCATGAAGCTTTTGTCTTGTCAAAGCAGCACGGTATACCAGCCAGCGAGAACTTTCCATGTTTGTGGCAATTCTCGCGATATGCTCCTGTATCAACTGCTTTTTGGCTAGCAATGAGCCATGCTGTTCTCTTGCTCTTGAATACATAACAGACTCCTCTAGACAATCCCTCATTACACCTATGGCCCCTGCAGCCACGCTAAGCCGACCATCTATCAACGCACTGTATGCAATATTCAACCCTTGACCTTTTTGTCCAAGCAAGTTTTTTTTCGGAACAATGCAATTGTCAAAATGAATTTCTGCATTTTTGACTGTCAATAGTCCTAACTTGTCCTTCATTTCTTCTGTTCTTACACCGGCAGAATCCCCGTTGATAATGAACGCAGACACTTTTCTGTTGCTGCTGCCGTTACCACTGTCTTCTTTTGCATAAGTTGTCATGACGTTAGCAAATGTACCATTGCCAATCCAGTGTTTTTTTCCTTTCAAGACATAATGGTCGCCTTTATCCTCAAATTTTGTAATTATAGAAGAGGGATCGCTGCCTGCTAATGGTTCTGTAAGTGCGAAGGCCATTATACTTCTCCCATCACAGGTTTTTGGAAGATATTCCTTCTTTTGTTCTTCGTTTGCCCAACCTTGAAGAATCAGTTGACCTATTGACGTATGGGCTGAAAAAAAAGTTCGCATAGAACTGCCTTCTTCGCCTATTCTTTCGATGGCAAGAATATATGTGAGAATATCATACCCTAAACCTCCATATTTTCCTGATATAGGACATCCGAGCATTCCAATCTTTCGAAATTCGGAAATTACCTTTTCATTTAACTTTTCTTCAAGATAGCATTTCTCTTCATAGGATCGTATTGACTTGCAAGTATTGTCTACTTCTTTCAAAAAAATTTTCTGTTTATCAGAGATGTCAAAGTTCATTTTTGAAAAATTATAGTATGACACGAAATTCTTTTCCGATGTGCATATAAAAGTGTGTTTTGAGATACAAACTCCTGCATACATCATCTATTGGATATTTGCTTGTTGACAATTTGGAAGAGTAGTAGTGTATTAACATATCCTTAATCTAGGAGAAATTTTCTTAGACCAGGAACAACTACTCTGCAAAAGTATAAATGCAAGATACATTAGCCACGTCTACGCATAGTACAGATTTTATATCACTGTTATAAAAATGGCATAGGGTTTAAATAGTTTAGATATGGATCGAAATTAGTGAATTAGATGCCAGTCGCAATAATTCCAGATATTAGTGAGCAACACTGCATTGGCTGTGCGCTATGTGTAGAAATTTGTACCGCTCTTGGTCCAGATGTACTGAGAGTAAAACCTGTAGAAGGATGGAAGAGAGGTAAAGCATTTGTATTTTATCCAGAAAGATGCATCTCCGATGGAGCGTGCATTGGCGTTTGCCCAACAAAGGCAATATTTTGGATGAGGCCAATGGACTATACACCAGGACAACCAATTCCATTGAAGAAGAACGCAGTTTTCGTAAAAGGCTGGGAAGAAGGCTAAAGATCCTCCCAAGAAGTCCTAAATTCCTTTTTTTAAATTTTTGTTTTCTTTCAACAGCAACCAATAATAGTTCATAGATCTGAAATTTGGGGTTGAAGTTGGGATTCACATGACATGATGCTATCCAGACCTTTGCAGTCTGAAAAATATCTCCTTTATTAGTATAGTTTACTATAATATTATATATTCTCTCATAGATAATGACAATAATAACAACAACTTAACCTTTGATTCTAAGATGTAATACAAGACTGCGCCTAATCTAAAATTTTTTGCTCATCATTAATAAGTATGAATATACTAAAATACGTAAACTTATTGGAATCTCCTACTTCTATCCTTTCCATCGTCAATATATCAATGTGATGACTTCCTAACAAATCATAAAATAAGTCTAATTCTTTGTTTTGCTAGTGAGATATTGTTCGTATACATAGAGCGCCATTTCTTGCCGATCAGATTGAATAGATCCAGGACGCATGCTCCTTATTTTCTTGATGGCTTGATTAGCTGTCAAATTCTCTTTTTTAATAAGATATGCAGCTAATATAGTTCCAGTTCTTCCTCTACCTGCCGCACAATGAACCATAACTGGTTTTTTATTGGATATTTGTTGTTGGATATAATCAATTGTATTATCTATTTCTTCAATGGAAGGAGCACCATAATCCTCCACGTGTAAATGGAAATAATCAACATCATCACTATTACCATTTGAAAACCACTTTGACGGTAATGGCACTTCTCTTACAGTAACTATAGCTTTGACACCATGTGTCGTTACCCATAAGAATTGGGAATAATTCATAGGCATACCGCTTCCAGCAAGTTTATCTTCAATAACCCAGCTGAAATTTGTGGGTCTGTTTACCATACGCCCATAGATCCACCGATAAGCATTACCAATTTTAGTCATCAGATTTGCTACAAGTTAATAAAATTGTCAGCAGAATATATTAATATGTTTATTATCTAACAGGGGCGAAAAAGAGATAGCAAGCAAATTCATTTATAGCATTTGTTGATGAAAAAGAATATAGGAACATACCTCTACTGCACAGCTTGTGACTTCAAAGTATGTATGTACACATATTCATCAATAATAAGAATTTACAATTGGCCAACAATTACTACGATCCTTTTCACTTTGTCCACTTAGCTAAGCGTAATATACTACACAGATTTGAAAAAAATGATGGTGTAATTTCTGTGAATACAAAAGATCAATTTGGCACGGCAATGAATACACAATCAATGCCGATAGATTGTTTAGTAATAAGGCAGAAAGACTGATTGCTTCAAACAAGACAAGATCAGTCCTATTCTAAAACTAAAATTCAGAGTTACCGCATATAAAGAAACTACCGCTAGCATAGAAGAATAAGTGGGTATGGTATGTGAGAATGAGAATGTAACTGGTCTTTAATTCCATCACTAAGAAATTAGTTTATATCCCCACAACGAGTTCTTCCCTATTAAGTTTTTAATTATACACAATGTTGTATAAATTATATTGGTAGGATGGAATGAGGAAATTAAAGCCCATCTAGTTTGGATATGGGGTGGAGAAGAAGGTTTTATGAAAAGAGGCAAGGAAGGCATGCTAGTTGTTACTGATAGGCGTATCGCTTTCATTACAAAAACAAATATGTCTTATCGAATACATGAAGTGCACTCTTTAAGACAGCTTAAACGATTCAAAGAAGACGAAAATGTATTCCGACCCTTGGAAGGATACAAAACAAAGGATTTAGAAAATGATCTTAATAAGTCTGATGAAAATCTTGAAATTCCATTTAACCAGATTTTAGATGTTACCTCAGAAATGAAGCGCTGGGGGACATTACTTAAAATCAAGGTTAATCTCGGCGATAAGTCAAAAGGATATAAGTTTTCAATTGTTAAAGGATGGGTGAAGTATCCCGCAAAAGATCCGATTGAATTTCAGCATCTGGATTGGAGCCCTCTCATTAACCTTGTTAAAACTTTAAGGTAAAGACAAATACGTTGTAAAACCGCAAATAAAGGATACGAGACAAGGAAAACATAGATCTGCTGTAACGGTATCAATATGCTCTAATTAATATAACAGGAGGAAAATATTCACAATTTAATGAGAGAAGAACAACGATTAGATTTGCATTATTTGCAGAATCATTATATACAACAGAAGAATTTATGACCCTTTTTTGTATTATGCCAATGACTATAATTGCCAAAGAAACTATTTGTTATTGGTGTAGGACCAGGTTCGCCAAAATATTTAACTGATGCAGCTAAAGATGCCATTCACAAATCTCAATATATTGTAGGATACAAGAATACACTAGCGATCATTGAAAGACTAATTGATAGAAGAATGCAAAGGATTTACGAGGTCACGATGAAGAATCAAGAACACATCTATCAAGCCATACATATGGGAATGAAGGACGGCAATTATTGCACTGTACCTTTTACAGGTGATGTGAATTTTTCAGAATCCGAAGTTGTCGATCGGCTGCTAGAATTATTTGGTGATGACAATGTAGAGGTTATTCCTGGTATAAGTTCAATCCAGATTGCAGCAGCAAAGTCCAGAGTACCACTTGACAAGGCACATATTATTACTTTCCATGTAACTAGTAATATTGAACAAAAAAAAATAGAATTACTTAAAGCTGTAATGGATATGAAAAGCGTAATTTTGCTGCCACGACCATGGCCGAAGGAGCCCACAAGAAACTTTATGCAATCTGATATTGCCATTTTCTTGAAGAAAAATGGAATCGACACTTCAACTCTTGAAGTTTGGGTATTTGAAAACCTAACAAGAGACAATAAAGAGACTGTTTTCAAAGGCAAAGTCAATGACTTAGAGAGAAGAGAATTCAGTGATCTTTCTGTTATGGTAATTGACCAAGTAAAGCGTCAGACATATTTACAAATTGATTGATCAGTATCCTCTACTCATCTATAGGTAGAATTATCTAATAAAGTCAATAACACTATAGATGTACCTAGCCTAACAAACCCCGTCAAATAATTTGTCATTTGATCTTTATCAGAATCTGAAGTCTATACCTGCAATGTTTACTAAGGGAGTTTTTATCCTGTATAAGGAAATAAAATAATCCCAGTTTCTGATCTAAAAATAAAATATTTTATGTCGATCTAAGTGAAAATTCTATAAGTTTACGAGAACTACAGTCGGCAAAAGAAATATCACAACAGGGTAAAGGTTATCGGAAATGTACAAAAACTATAATTAAAAAGAGGAAGCAAGACAACTAACACAATTAAGATAATTTGGCTAATTAAGAAGGTAAACTATTAGCATTCTTATTAACACAATCTAAATTACAAGCTGAAATATTGGACTCTTGCTAATCCTAATTACTTTGTTTCCGGGCAATACTATTTTTATAAATCCGCCTTCTTCCCAGCTTTTCAAGTTCCTCTCAAACTCTTCATAAACTCCAACATTAAAGCATGCAGTTGGATCGTTATCAAAATCACAGGTCTTTTTATTATCAATATACTGCTCATGCAATTTTTGTAACCAATGGTCGACAATTTCCACATGCTGTGTCAAAATGGTCTCCATAATCTCAGGAGTATAGACGGCAATCTTGGTTGCAAGCAGGCTATTTGGTACCAGATCATAGCCTCGTAGAACAAGAGCCAGCGATTCATCCTTAAGCATTTCATACATAAATTAGAATAGCACCTTCAAATAATTAAAGTATTCTCTTTTAAAAGAGTGGTTTCTATAGTAATTATAGACTCATGAAAAAATACTTATGAAAAGTTCAATTTTTAATCAAAATTATACAATCGGTCTATTATTAAGTCTACTAAACTGTTGTATCAACTGCCACTCAATTACAGCCCCTGCAAACAAGACCACCACAACGATTCCAATCTCTATAAGAGTATGAATAGCATATTCTCTCCATGGTTTTTTCTTTACAAGTTGATAAATAAGCATACCACTTCTAGACATAGCTAAGCCGTAAGCAAAAACTTCCATAATTCCAAATGGTGTGAGTAGAATTATCAGGGGTTGAACATTACTAAGGAAAGGTGAGGTTTCTGCCATTGCACTGAATACCATGCCCGTTGAAAAACCAGAAAATATTCCTATCCCTGTACCTATTCCTGGGATAAACATTCCAAGTGCAACTTTGATGTTATTGATAAAAATTCCATTTTGATCAATACCTACAATTTGTTTAGCAAATTGTCCTTTTAGATCTTCTGCCTCTTTCTTGCTCATATTAATCGTTGTACCGGCAGAGTAAGCAACCAGAAATGCTACTGCGCCAAACGCCAAGTATAGAAGACGTCGTTTGATATTAAAATGCAATGTATAAAATATTACATTATATTCTATAATAGTTTTATCAGCAACAGAAATATAATTAAACGTGATATCTCTAAATGAAAACAACCATCGCCTTGGCTTTGCAAAGAGAAATTTCTAATGCCCTGTCCTATGCTACTAGTAATGGTTATCAAGTTCATCCTGACGCTTTTGCAATGCTCAAGGGTCTTGATACTGACATTTTAAAGGTTATACAAGACATTATCAAAATGAAAATCAAACAAAAGCAAAATTCACTTATTGTAGTTGATGATATCAAGATCCACATCAATCCAGAAAACAAAGATGTAATTAACGTCACTGCCACTGCAACTTCAACTTCTTCTACTGCCAGTTCTTTTTTTGAACAGAATTTTCATAAAGTACTTTTGGAACCGACTCCAAACGTTAACACAGGAGAAGGTATTGAGGGTTATACTGCACTTTTTCGTAGTAGATTTGAAAAGTCACTTCGTATATTAGCATTACGCCCGGAGAGTAAGCGGATTACAAAAATTGCATCTATAAAACAGAAAGCAAATAATGCAAAGAAAGGCAAATCGCATTATGTTGAAGGTAATTTGAATACAAATTCTTCTTCCATTGTAGCTGGTTTGCTGATGTCCAAGCATTCAAAAAAGAATGGATTGGAGATGATAATTGATGATTACAGTGGAACATTGAGCGCCCTTGCAACTACTGAAGAATTAAAGAAACAAGCTTCAACGATTACTTTTGACCAAATGGTCATGTTAGAAGTTGAGAGTAACATGAAAGGAATTCAAGGTTTTGTTATAAAGAATCTGGTTTCGCCAGATATTCCTGATCATCTTTCAAATAGATCAAAATCTGAATCCTACGCTGTCTTAATTTCTGATCTTCATGTTGGCAGCAAATATTTCATGGAAGCTGAATTTATTAGATTTTTAAATTGGCTTTCATCAACCGATGATGAAATTGTTCGTAAAATCAGATATATCTGTATTGGCGGGGATTTAATTGATGGAACAGGCATATTTCCTAATCAAGATAAAGAATTACTTGAAACGAATACTACCAAGCAGATGATACATGTTATAGATTTACTTGCTAAAATCCCGGGACATATCAAAGTCTTCATAATTCCGGGTAACCATGACCTTGGGAGAAGGGCTCTGCCTCAGCCATCGCTCCCAAAAAAAGATTTCCATAAATTATACTCTTTCGAGAACTTTACAATGCTTGGAAACCCTAGCTTAGTGGAATTAAATAGTGTAAAGGTATTGATGTATCATGGGCAGAGTTTAGATGATATTATTGCCACGACTCCAGGTCTAAGTTATTCAAAGCCAGCAGATGCAATGAAGGTATTGCTCAAAGCCCGACATCTGTCTCCAATATACGGACAGCGCACGCCTATAGCACCAGAGCAAGAAGACATGATGGTAATTACTGAGGTCCCAGATGTGTTCCATTCAGGACACGTTCATATCATAGACGTTCAAAACTATCGAGGAACTTTAATAATTAATTCAGGCGCATGGCAGGCACAAACTAAATTTCAGCAGACTATGGGTATTGTACCAACTCCTGGAATAGCTATTCTAATCAACCTTGCCACCCTTCAGCCATTTCAGCTGGATTTCAATCAATTATCAATATAGTGTAGAAGGATTGGATCTTCTCTTAATGCTTCTTTGACAGTCAAAGTGGGAATTGTAATTTTGATTCTCTGTGATCTGCCGTATCGCCCTTGACTCACCACGTTGCTTGTTATCAGACCGAGTTGATCTAGCTCGCTTATTATTTGTGTTATACGACGCTGTGTAAGTGGTTCTTGCTCACTATGCGTACATAACGACGAATAAATTTCATATACCTCACCAGTATTTCCATTCTTTGATTTAATTATTGCCACTATTACTAGCTTAGTATGAGTAGTAGAATTTTTTAGAATTTCATAATTTGTGTCTCTTTCAATTTTTTCTTGAGCTAATCTGATGTGTTTTTCTTCGACTTTAGATACTCTTTCCCTTTCAGCAATTTCGGCTGCAACTCTTAATAAATCAATTGCTCTCCTTGCATCACCATTTTCCTTCCCAGCCATTGCTGCACACAGATTTATTGCCGCATCAGATACAATATCATCGTTAAATGCAAGCTTAGATCTATCTGATAATATCCTCTGTAATTGTTCTATTGTATATGGATTAAACACCATTTCTTCTTCACTCAGGCTACTTCGAACGCGGGGATCAAGTTTATCTTTAAATGTAAGGCTGTTGGATATTCCAATTAAGCTGATAAATCCTCCTTCAGAGATCCGCTCATTTGCCCTTGTAAAATTATATAGTAGATCATCACCATTTTTCTCGACTAGCGAATCAATTTCATCCATTACTAAAATAACATGAAACTTTTTCTTTTGAATGAAATCAAGAATTCTATCCGTCGCTTCACCCATTGACAACCCTGTAAAATATACCTGTAATTTTTTTTCCACTTTGTTAATACCCATATCCTCAGCAATTTCATAAAGGACTTTGTAGGCGGTATTTGCAGTTTTTGTATTGACAAATGGCACTATTACTTCTATCCCAAGTTCCTTGGCTTTTTTGCGTAAACGTTCAATTACATTTTTAGCCACTGCTGTTTTTCCAGTACCTGGCTTACCAAATAATAATAAATTAGATGGTCTTGCTTGTCTTAAGACTACAGATAACGCCTGTGCAATTGTTTTGGTCTCCTCATCTCTAAACGGCAGCTTTTCAGGTACATAGTCTATTGTCAATGTCCGACGATTTTTTACCAATGCCTTACCTGTAGCGGCTTTTTCAAAGATATTGTCAAGTAAATCATCACTCAATATATTTCACCCTGATAAGTGGATTACTCCACACACCCCTATCTTTCCTATCCAACTATCCAACATATTGGACTATTATGTTAACATGATGTTAACATTTTGTTTTTAAACAGCAAAATCAATAAATATTGATTATTATATAAAATATTTAATATTGATACATTAAGTTATGAGTAGTAATTCCAGACGAAATGGCAGGGTGAGTGTTATAATAGAAACATTTGGACATTAACAATTTGTTAACAAATTTAATAGTGCCATCGAAAAGACAGGGAATAAGACCCCTGTATTTCCACTGGACTGTTAAGTAATCGTTAACATTGTTAACACGCAAGAATAGACCCCTGTATTTCCACTGGAACAAAAATATCTTCACTAGAATGATACATGCTAGGTTAACAAAATGGGATTGTTAAGAATTATGAGGCATACCTCATGTGAAGTTAACAAGGGCGGAGCTCTTTGTTATCAATCAAGTTACAAGATGCGTTAGGATGTTAAGATGTTAACAACTAACAAAGCAAAAAAAGATAAGGATAGAACTGGAAGATGTCGAAGGTGACAAGTATAACCTTTCGTTAGAAGGTAGTATGTCAAGAGATAAGATAGTAAAGGCGTGTGAATTAATGGAACTTCATGAATTAAGAGGACAAACAACTAATAATAATAATGCTGCCCCCTCAAGCGAGAACGAAGTACAAGTTCAGCAAAATAAGAACTTGGCCGCTGTGGGTTCCAAGATGTGGGGGTTGATAGAAGACAAATTTCTATATGCCAGTCTCGGTTCGACAGCTATTCGGGAGATGTGTGAAGATGGGTATGATGAGCCTGTTCAACTAAGCATAATTTCCACCTGCTTGTCGATCTATTATGAAAGAGGTAAACTTATCAGGAGCAAAAGGGGGGGATTGGGATATACGGAACAACTAGACAGCAGTCTGTGATTGCAATCCTGAAGGATATTTCGAGGAATATGATTCAACAGCCGTCTGAGGATCGCTATGATCTGTCTGCTGATGGGCATTCAGCTTTATACGGCCTGCATCAGTAATAGTGTATTTAAAAGGTTTGATATTGCTCTCTCTAGTTACGAGATTCATTTCATAAAGTCCTTTCATAAGGCGCGATGTGTGTTCTCGTGTTCTCCCGATAGCATGCTGTATTTCCCTTGATGTCCTGGGTCTTTCGGAAAGTAATTTTAGGATATAATCTAGAGTGCTATTTTGCATAACTGGTACGTCATTTTTCTCAGTTACAGTTATCGCCGGCTGTTGCTGCTGCGTGATTGTTGTCATAGTCTTACTCACATGGAATGCCGGGGATTGTTCTGGTTGGTGTGAGTGATGCTGTGATATTGTGCTCTGTGCATAAGACATTTTATCATCATCTGTAAAAATAGTGGGAGTTTGTGATACAGGGTGCTGTAATGTCCGTAATTCCATAGTGTCCATTCTCAAACGTAAGTCAGTAATTATCTTCTCAAAATCCTTCAGCCTAAGAGAATACTCTGAGACAATGGCTTCGATGATGGTTTCATTCCTCTGAGAATTGGATGCTTTATATAGGTATTTTAATTTATTATAAATTATCATACTTAAAAGACCGATAATAAAAGAACTCGTAACGGACATCACGAAATTCCAATCAAGAATCTCAATACTGATCATATATCACGCTATATGGTATGGTTATACCGTGATTTATATTTATGGAAAAAGATAACTTTACACATTACACATTTTCTTTAGAATACGCTTAAGGGTAGACATCACGTTATATACAGATTCATCTTCTCCGATATCACTATGTTTGTCGCTTAATATCACGTTTAGTTGATCACCTAATGTCACTAATGTAGAAAGTGTTTGCTGATCTATAGCTCCAATGGACTTTAGTAATAGTAGGCTGTAAAAGACGCCGGTGACCTTATTACGACATTGCTTTAACTGTCTGTGATATGCTCCACGGCTTATGTTCTCAGGAACAGTTTTACCTGCCAATCGATTAGAAATAATATATGTTTGTCTTTCAGTAAATAAGGAATTTGCAATAATCTCTCTATAAATATTATTAAAATAAGGTTTATGTTCAGTCATAAAGCTATACAAATGTGTATGCTACTGAATAAAAGTATTATGATGACTGTAGTATTTCCTACTCATATGTCGAGGGAAATCTCGCTATTAAAAATGTAGACAAACTATAACAAAAATGCAACGAGAGGCCTATGCCGAATTGTTTTTGCAGAATTTAGTCAGAGGCAAATGCATACTATAGCAAGGATAGCAATGATAAATACAAGTATTAATACTTTAGAAGCGATATGTGGAATAGGATAGAGGAATACATCCGCAGCGAGATTAATAAACAGGGTACATTATGCTTTCCTCTTATAGATTCTGAAAATTCCACTGATGCGGCCTGGATAGCCAAGAAGGCTGAGGGAATAGGAGCTTCTGCCATTTTGGTAGGTGGATCTTCTGCAATTGATCAACTTGAACTCACAGAGATAATTTCAAGTATCAAATCCCGGGTCAAGATCCCTGTGATATTGTTTCCCGGTAATGTTACTGGAGTATCTCCTAAAGCCGACGCGATTTTGTTTAGCTCTTTGCTTAATTCAGAGAATCCATACTTTATTACCGAAGCTCAGGCTTTGGGAGCTCTAGCTGTAAAAAAATATAAGATCGAACCATTACCAACTGGTTACTTAATTATAGGCGAGGGTACTACTGCATGGTTTGTAGGTCGTGCTCGTGGAATTCCCTATACTAAATCAGGAATTGCTATTATGTATTCTCTTGCAGCACAATATCTGGGAATGAGATTTTTGTATCTGGAGGCTGGTTCGGGTGCCATTCAGAATATCTCACCGCAAATGGTTGCATCAGTCAGAAAACATTATGAAGGAATCCTTATTATAGGTGGTGGAATTCGCACACCAGAAACCGCAAAGGAAATAGCTAAAGCTGGTGCGGATATTATTGTAATTGGTACGATTATTGAGACAGATGGGAATTGGGAAAATATACTCTCTTCAATTATCAATTCAATAAGGAGGTGATGAGTAGATGAAAATGATAGATGATGCTGAAATCCTTTTAAAAAATGTTTCTATGCCACAATATTATTTAAATTACCAGCATTGTATTTTAAAAAATGTACAAAAGACCTTTGAGCTAGCTACAAAAGCACGCAAAAGAGGATTAGATGTTTCTGATATAGTAGAACCAAAGATTGCCTATGACTTGGCAGACAGAGTTGCAAAAATGCATAATATTGATATTGCAAATAGACTGCGTTCTTTACTTTCACTTACAACCAAGGAAAAGGCTGCACTTAAGATTGCTGAGGAGATTGCAATAGGGGAATATGGCATTGGTGATCTGCAGGGTAGGTTGAATAATGCCGTTCGTGTTAGTCTAGCCGTTGTTACGGAAGGTGTTACAGTTGCACCCTTACAAGGAATCGCTGATGTACAATTAAAGAATAACTCTGATGGCAGCCAGTATCTTTCGATATCTTTTGCTGGTCCTATAAGATCTGCTGGAGGAACTGAGGCTGCACTAACAATGTTGATAGCAGACCACATAAGAAAAGTTGCCGGCGTGGACAAATACATCGCGAATTCATATGATGATGAAACTGGAAGATTTGTTGAAGAGCTCAGAATTTATGAACGTGAAGTTGGAAATTTTCAATTCAAAGTGTTAGATGAAGACGTAGTTAAATGTATAGTCAGTTTGCCTGTAGAGCTTGATGGTATGGATACTGATCCAGTAGAAGTTGTTGGTCATAGAGGAATGAAGAGGATTTCTACCAATAGGGTACGTGGCGGTGCCTTAAGAGTAATGAATGATGGTCTAATAGGTAGAAGTAGAAAGCTGCTTAACCTTGTCGAAACATTAAAGTTGAATGGATGGGATTGGCTCAAGGATCTTAAGGGGGCAATTCAGACAGGAGATGATGATGCTGTACACCATAGAATGTCTGAAGTGATTACTGGTAGACCTGTACTTTCGATGACAAAGAAAATCGGAGGCTTCAGGTTAAGGTATGGTCGGTGTTATAATACTGGTTTCGCAACCATTGGAATCCACCCCGCTGTACCTGTATTACTAAGCGATGCCATCGTTGTCGGAACACAAATTAAAATGGATATGCCTGGAAAAGCATCAACTATAGCACTTGTAGATACTACCGAGTCCCCAATTGTTAGGCTTGACAATGGCAGTGTGGTACAAGTATCAACAATAGAGCAAGCTATAAAGATACGGCCTAGAATTGAAAAGATACTTTATCTTGGTGATATGCTAATAAGCTATGGTGATTTTCTCGAAAATAATGCTCAACTACTCCCGGCTAGTTACGTAGAGGAAATTTGGGCTTTAGAATTGAAGTCAAAATTGTTAACATTGCCATCCACTTCATCAATTGATCTGCCTGAAAATATGACCAAAGAAAAGTTAATGCAATTGTCAAAGGAACCTTTCACGACAGTTCCAACAGTTGAAGAAGCGTTTACAATCAGTAAATGGTTAAACATTCCACTTCATCCGAAATATTCATTCTACTGGGATTCTATCAGTATAGATGAAGTTTTATTATTGAAAGAAAAATTTGCTGAACAACAGATACACCAGCAACAGAAGAACGTTGATAAAGATTATAATTCTATTTGTTTTTCCTCTAGTTTACACAATTATGATCCAAAGTTAAAAGATATCTTGGAACGATTAGGTGTTATACATTCAATAAAAAATGAAAACAGGATTATTGAGATTGATAATATTGATCAGACGTATTCTTTAACCAGGTTATTGCTTCCTGAACCAGTAGCCAAAATAACAAAGACATTGTCAGCCCAGACTGTTGAGATGAGCATTAAAACAAAAGATGTTGTTGAATTTATTTCAAAAATATCAGGCGTTGAAATCAAGTCAAAGTTTGCTTCTTCAATCGCAGTAAGAGTTGGACGTCCTGAAAAGGCTGCAGAACGTAAAATGAAACCACCTGTTCATGTATTGTTTCCTATTGGCTCTAGAGGTGGTGCAACACGTGATATATTAAAGGCAGTAAAGGATGAATCGTTCTATACTGAACTTGCAAATAGATTTTGTAATAATTGCAAACTACCTTCGATTGGAATACAATGTCGTCATTGTAGTGGCTTAACTCCTCTACGCAATTTATGTATAATTTGTAGAGAGGAGATTGCCGATGATAGTGGCAACAGTCAATGCTATAGGTGTGGTAAACAGGGTAAAACTTACTCCCCCATTAGCTATCCACTAAAAGCAGTACTTGAAGAAGCCCAACAGAAACTCGACATCAGAGCAACTGAACCGCTTAAGGGCGTCAAGACTCTTATGAGCAAGGATAGGGCAGCCGAGCCGCTAGAAAAAGGAATTCTGAGGCAAAAATATAGTCTTTTTACTTTTAAGGATGGGACTATTCGATTTGACGCAACAAATGAGCCACTGACCCATTTCAAACCAAAGTGGACTATGGTCGATATAGAAAAATTAAGAGAATTAGGTTATAATGAAGATTATTTTGGTAGGCATCTGACTTTGCCTGATCAGTTAGTAGAACTGTTAATGCAGGACGTAGTAATACCTTTAGACGCTGCTAGACATTTACTTCATGTAGCCAAATTTATTGATGAAGAACTTGTAAAATTATATGGACTTGAACCTTTCTATAATGCGTCTTCTATAGAAGACCTTGTGGGACATATGATAGTCGGGCTGGCGCCACATACTTCGGTAGGTATTGTAGGAAGAATTATAGGTTTTACAGATTCACAGGTCTGTCTGGCGTCACCTGTTTGGCACTCTGCAAAACGCAGAGATTGTGATGGTGATGCAGATTCTTTAATTCTACTTATGGATGCCTTCCTAAACTTTTCATACGACTTTTTGCCAGATAAAATTGGCGGACTTATGGATGCACCTCTGCTGATTCAGCCGATAGTCTTGCCATACGAAGTACAAAGGCAAGCCCATAATGTTGATGTCGTTCCAGTTTATCCGTTAGAATTTTACGAGGCAACATGGAAACAGTCCAAAGCTGGAGACTTGTCTGCCAAAATAGAAACCATTAAAAATAGGATTGGAAGTGAAAATCAATTTTTTGACTATGCCTTTACGCACTTTACTGGTTTGCTAACAACCAATGGTCAGAGAAGTGCGTATTCCCGGCTCAATACCATGGGTGAAAAATTGGAGATGCAGATAGCTACAGCGAAACTAATCAATGCAGTAGATCCTGATGAAGTAGTATCAATGGTGCTTATGACACATATTTTACCAGATATTATGGGTAATATGCGTTCATATTCTTCACAAGCCTTTAGATGCAGTAGATGTGGAGAAAAGTATCGTAGAATGCCAATTATGGGCAAGTGTATCGGATGTGAAAATGAACTTTTGCAAACAGTTACTAGAGGTTCAGTTGAAAAATATATTGGCATTGCAACAAATATGTGTAATCAATTCAAAATTAACGATTATCTGCACAGCAGAGTTGAATCTTTAATAATGGAATTGAAATTAATCTTCAAGGAGCAAAAGAAAGAACAATCCAGTCTTAAAGAATTTATGGGTTAATCAAAGTAAATCTCATTCAGAAATGCCAAGTTATATTAGTAATTCGAAAATAAATCGGATCTTAGGCTGCATAGAGATGTCTAGTCAACGTTAGTCATACAGCAGATAACAACAAATGTGTTAGACTAATGCTCAAAAAGTATCTTTTATCTACTTTTTTGGTCACTCATATAGGTTATCATTTTAGTTTGTAAAGTTTACCGGAGGGATCTATGTTGATGATGCTCCTTGTGCATGTGCGGTTTGCTGCTTAAGGAATGGCAATAACTGCTGCCTGCTGTGTTATAACTACTAGTGTAATTGAGATTAACAAAAACACTCCAAACATCATTAATCTGGTAGAATGATCACTTGATCGATCGAATAATATGATCAAATAGCATGATCGATAGTACGGCTTCCCATAAATATTTGATCTATTACAAGATTGTTATGAAATATAGA
>Ga0075434_100000192_pt1 | contig 40622 bp, 39 predicted proteins | sample RhiMethybrSRZTD3_FD_75298 | JGI IMG/M metagenome (GOLD analysis project Ga0075434, IMG submission 75298) | Populus rhizosphere microbial communities from Tennessee, USA - Rhizosphere MetaG P. TD hybrid SRZTD3 | ecosystem: Host-associated > Plants > Roots > Rhizosphere > Soil | place: USA...
CGCAGGCGCGCGAGGCCGTCGCCAGCGTGTAGCCCTCCGTCAGCGGCCCGGCCTGAATGCGAAGCTCACCTGCGCTCCCAGCTGTCGCGTGTCCCGGAAGCCATAGTCGGACGGGGAGAACGTCGGCTCGATGTGTATCCGTACCTGGAACGGAGGTCGCGGAGCCGGAAGGCGGAAGCGCTTCTCGGTCAGCGCGTGGACAGTCCATGTTCGGCGGGCCGTCACCACGGTCATGGCGGATGGACCAAGGGCTGTCCCGAGCGGCCCGACCTCGATGGTCGCGTGGCCCGGCCTGTCGTCCGGGCCGCTCCAGGAGCTCCGCGAAACCGTGACCGTCAGCGTTCCGCCGCGCTCGTTCGATGTCGTATAGCGGTCGTAGGTAGCGTCGGCGCCCATCCACCCGTCCCTGGCGACGCCCTCCACGACAGAGGTCCGCAGAGCGAGCGGCCGTCGCGCCGAGTAGAGCGTGATGTCGCCGTTGTGTCGGAGCTCGCGGCCGGCGACTTGAAGCCCGCGGTTGCTGACCACGTACCGACTCTTCGTCAGTTGCGTCGAGCCGGAGCGCACCCGCCCGTTCGATCCGATCTTGGCGGCGTACTGGGGGAGCCCGGGCGGGCTGGTAGCGCCAAGGTTGTAAATGCGGCCCAGGCTGCGGTTCCAGAACTTGAGCTCCCAGAGCACGACAGGCTCGTGATTCGGGTACGGATCCGCGCCGTAGAGGTAAACGGCCTTCGGACTCGTCCCGATGCTGGCGTCGATCCACGAGGCGTTCCCGGGGATCGACCCGCGGAGGTTGCGGGCGAAGGCAGATGTGTCCTCGACGACGAGGCTCGACACGTAGGCGAAGTACCCCGCCAGGAGAAGGGGGAGGCAGACGGCGGCAACGCGGCGAGGAAGAAACAGAAACGCGAGCACCGCGTCGAGCGCTACGAACAGCATGATCCATCGGACCTGGGAGAAGTCATCCGCGAGGTGCGTGGCGAGCCGGAGCAGCGGCACGAGCCCGAACGTGTCGGAGATGATCGTCTGGTTCAGGAACCTGGACAGCGGGATCGCGAGCAGCGGGGCTGCCGACGCGGCGGCGGCCAGGGAAGCGATCACAGCCGGACGTGGGAGGCCGCGGCCGATCCAGACGACGAAGGCGAGCAGCACGATCGGCATGACGTAGATCATGTTTCGCTCCTCGATCCTGAGCGCGAACCGCGAGGCGAAGAGGCCGACCTGGAAAACGACCAGGATGACCGTCGTCACGGCCACAGCGACGAAGGCGCGCTCGGCGGAGCCCGGGAGCCCCCGGACCGCAGCCAGCCCGCTCAGAACCCCCAGCGCGGCGAGCGGGACGATCGCCACGGCGAGCGAGAGCTCGGCAAAGTGGTACAGCACCCAACGCCAGACTTCCCCCCACGGGTAGCCGCCACCGACGACAACCGAGTACGCGCCAAGCCCCGACGTCAGGCTCTGTCCCGCGAGCACCTTCACGATCGCATACACCAGCCCGAGGCCCCCGAGCCCAGCCAGCATCGGAAGATGGCGCCGAAGCAGCGCCCATGGCCGACCGGCATCAACCCGAAGGTCGAGCAGCACCTTCAGCGCCGTCGCGAGGACGATCACACCGAAGAGGACGGCGGCCTGGACGCGGACGGCGCTCGCCAGGATCGCGCTGCCGAGCGCGAACGACTGCGTCCACGGCGTCGGACGTTCTAGCGCGAGGGCGAGCGCGAAGGTCGCGAGCACGAACGTGGGAAACGAAGCGTTCTCAGTCATGAGCGTGCCCGTGTAGACGTACGCGGGCAGGACAAGAACGAGCGCTGCCGCGACCAGGGCGAGCGCCGGCGAGACAAGCCGCCGCGCCCAGAGGAAAACGGGTATCGCGGCGAGGCTCATTAAGACCGAATTCAGCGTCTTAGCGACGCCGTACGTGAACGACATCGAGTGCGAGAGCCAGGCCGGCGCGATGAGAGCCGGATAGACCTTCCCGAAGCCACCGTACGGCGCGCCGCTGACGAGGAAGCGACCGTCGTGGGCAAAGCTCTTCGCCAGCTCCGAATAGATGAACTCGTCCGGCAGGATCCAGGGCGTGACGATCCACCGGGCGAGGAGCGCGCGCGACACGATCGCCGCGAGCACGAGGCCGGCAAGGCCCAGCGCAGCGGCCCGGGCGTATGAATGAGGAACGGCGGCCGGAACGTCGGGCCACGCCGGCTCGCTCGGGGCCGCCCGAGGGATTCCAGTGTGGACGCGGCCGTCGGCGTACGAGGAATCGGCCACCACAGGAGCCGCCGACCGAAAGACCCGCCAGCGCGCCAGTCGGCCGGCACGGTCGGTCATCGCAAGAGTCTATTGGGCCGCTGAGTCGTCGCGGCGAAGCCCGAGGATCGAAAGCAGGAAGCTGGAGAACGTGATCTGGAGCCCGACTATGACGAGCGTGGCGGCAAGCAGTGCCAGCCGCGTCTCGGCGAGCGCGCCGGCGCCGCTGCTCAACCACTTGGCAGCGATGTAGATCAGGATGCCCAGGCCGACCAGGAAAATCGCCGTGCCGGCGAGCAGGCCGTACTCGAGCCGGAGCCGGCGCTCGATTCGGGTGAAGGCCGGATCGCGTTCGCCGAGATACCAGACGCCGTAGGCGCGCGCCGCGCAGCCGAGTGCGAGCACCTGCGTCCCGACGACGGTGATCAGCGTGCCGGCGATCATCGTGTGCAGCTGCCAGGGGCGACCGAACACGCTCAGGTTGCTCAGGACCGCGACGATGATCAGCGCGCCGAAGACCGTCATCAGCGCGCCGGGAATCAGGAAGAGGTAGGTCGGGCTGTGCACGAGAAGGAAGCGGAGGTGACGCCAGCCGTCGCGGAAGCTGGAGAGCTTCGACTCTCCCGCCCGGGGCGCGTATGCGATGGGGATCTGCCGGATGTCGAGATCCTCCTTCGCGGCGCGGACGACCATCTCGGAAGCGAACTCCATGCCGGTCGCGCGCAGGTCGAGCCCCGGGAGCGCGTCGCGGCGCACGGCCCGCATGCCGCAATGCGCATCGCGGACCCCGGTGCGGAAGAACAGGTTGAGCGCGCCGGTGAGGGCGGGATTGCCGATGTAGCGGTGGTGCCACGGCATCGCGCCCGGGCGGATGTTCTTCATCCGGTTGCCGATGACGAAGTCGGCCCCGTCCTCCAGTTGGTCGACGAACCGCGGGATGTCGTCGAAGTCGTAGGTGAGATCGGCGTCAGCCATGACGATGTAGGTGCCGTTCGCGGCCGCGAAGCCTGCGAGATAGGCGCTGCCGTAGCCCGTTCGCCACTCGTGCACGACGCGCGCGCCCGCCGCTTCTGCGGCCTCGGGGCTTCCGTCCGTCGAACCGTTGTCGGCGACGACGATCTCCCCGGTGAAGCCGTTCCGGTCGAGGACGTCTTGCGCGCGGCGCACGCACTCGGCAATCGACTGAGCCTCGTTCAGGCATGGGATGACGACCGAGATCAACGGCGTCGCCGTCGCCGGCGATGTCGCCTTACCGGCGTCGGCGGTCGCTGGATCTTCGAGCTGGGTCGCGGCCAAATGCGGCTGGCTGCCCATTCGAGCCTGCATGATGCCGAAAATGCTATTAGCGGCCTGTAAAGCCAAGCTGCGATGACGACCTCCGTCATCGTCGTGGCGTACCACTCGGGCGCCAGCCTGCTGCGCTGTCTCGAGTCGCTGGCGCCCGACAGGCAGGGTGAGGTCGAGGTCGTCGTGGTCGACAACGGCGGCGGCGACGAGATCGCCGAGGCTGGGGCGCTGCCATACGTGAGGCTGCTCGTCCCCGGCCGTAACCTCGGCTACGCGGCGGGGTCGAACCTCGGCGCCCGCGTTGCCTCCGGCGACGTGCTCGTCTTCCTGAATCCGGACACCGTCGCGGCGCCTGGAGCGATTTCGCGAATGGCGGACGTCCTTCGCGACGAGTCGATCGGCATCGCCATGGCGCGCCTGCGCCTGCTGGACGAGCCGGAGCGCTTGAACTCGAGCGGCAACGTCCTCCACCTCTCGGCGCTCGCCTGGATGGGCGACTACGGAAAGCCCGTCGAGCTCGTCTCCGAGACGCGGGAGATCACATACGCCTGCGGCGCCTCGCTCGCGATCCGGTCTCGGCTGTTCCACGAGCTCGGACGGTTCACGGACCGCCTCTTCCTCTACCACGAGGACGTCGAGCTCGGCTGGCGCGCGCGGATGCGGGGGCTGCGTGTCGTGATCGACCCCGGCGCGGACGTCTACCACGACTACGACTTCGCCCGCAACACGCGGAAGAACTACTTCATGGAGCGGAACCGCCTCATCTTCGTGCTCTCGGCGTACTCGACCCGGCTGCTGCTCGTGCTCGCCCCGGTGCTCGTCTCGGCGGAGGTGGCGCTCGTCGTCCTCGCGGCGAGGGAGGGCTGGCTGCGGGACAAGCTCGCCGGCTGGGCCTGGTGCGCCCGCCGTCCCCGCTGGCTCCTGCACCACCGGGATGAGACGCAGCGCCTGCGCCGCGTCCCGGATCGCGTGCTCGCCCGGTACCTGACGCCCGTGATCGACCCCGGTGCCGTCGGCGTCCCCCTGGCAGCGCGGCTCACCAACCCGCTGATCTCGGCGTACTGGGCGCTCGTCCGGCAGGCGCTGTGACCGAGCTCTCGGTCGTCCTCGTCAATCACAACGGCGCCGGCTGCCTCCCGGCCGCGCTGGAAGCGCTGGCGAAGAACACCGCCGGCGCCGACACCGAGTGCCTCGTCGTCGACTCCGGGTCGACGGACGACAGCTGGCGCGAGGTCGAGCAGTGGTGGGACAAGGCGCGCAGCCTGCGCTTCGAACGGAACCTCGGCTTCTGCGCCGGCTGTAACCGCGGCGCCGACGGGGCCGACGGCCGCCTGCTCGCCTTCGTCAACTTCGACGGCCGCGTGGAGCCGGGGTGGGACGCGCCGCTGCGCGCGCTCCTCGACGACCCGTCGATCTCGGTCGCCACGGGACTCCTGCTCGAGCCGAGCGGCAAGACGGTCGAGGCGGCCGGGCTCGAGATCGCGCCGAGCACGGCCACGTACGGGCGGCTGGCGGGAGTGCCGCGGGCGACGATTCCGTCCGACCCGGTGGACGTGACGGCGGCCTCCGGCGCACTCATGATGGTCCGGCGCGACGAGTTCCTCGCGCTCGGCGGCTTCTACGAGCCGTTCTTCATGTACGGGGAGGAGGCGGACTACTGCCTGCGCGTGCCGGGCCGCGTGGTGCTGACGCCCGCGAGCGCGATTCGGCACGAGTACGGACACGCGGCTGGCCCCCGCTTCTCGCCGCTTCGGCGATATCTCCTGTCCCGAAACCGCCTCGTCAACGCCTCGAGGAACCTCCCGGACGCGGCGCTCGCCAAGGCTGTGCTGTCGTCGGCGGCGTTCGACGCGGCGACGCTCGCGCGCTCGCCGAGCGCGCCGGCGCTCCGCGCGGTGCTGCGCGGCTGGCGCGACGGGCTGGCGGTGATGCCGCGCGAGCGGCGCACCGGAGACGGCGCGGAGCGCCGTGCGGCGGCGAAGCGCCTCGTGAGCTTCCGCGAGGCGTACGCCCAGCACCGGCGCCTTCCGTCCTGATGCCACCGCTGTGCCCCGCGTGCGCAGCGCCGCTTCCGGCGCGGGCGTCGATTCGCGGGATCGACCGGCTCCACGGCACGCCGGGGAGCTTCCAGGTGCTCACCTGCACCGTCTGCGGGAGCGGCCGCACCATCCCTATCGTCCGGGCCGACGAGCTGGCGTCCTTCTATCCCGCCGAGTACGGAGCGCACCGTCGGACTGTCGGCCGGCCTCGCTCGCCGTCAAGGCTCGTGGACCGGGTCCGGTCGCGCCCGTCGCTTCGGCGGCCGCCGCTGCGGACGTTGCACAACCGCCCGCCGGGACATCTTCTCGACGTGGGGAGCGGCCGGGGGGACCTCGGCGTCGTCCTTCGCGACAAGGGCTGGCAGGTCACGGGCATAGAGCCCTCGGGCGCCGCCTGCGACGAGGCGCGCTCGCGCGGCGTGCAGACGGAGCAGGGAACCCTCGAGACGGTCGCACCGCGGCTTCCCGGTGAATTCGGCGCCGTCGTCTTCCAGCACTCGCTCGAGCACGTGGTCGAGCCGGCGGACGATCTGCTGCTGGCTCGCGCGCTCCTGGCCGACGGTGGCCTCCTGCTCGTCTCGGTGCCCAACTTTGCCTCGTGGGAGAGTCGGCGGTTCGGAACGAACTGGTTCCACCTTGATCTGCCGCGCCACCGCTCGCACTTCACACCCGACGGACTCGAGGCGCTCTTGCGGCGAAGCGGCTTCGTGACGCTCTCGCTGGAGACCTCGACGAGCGCCGACGGGCTGCCGATGAGTCTGCAGTACCGCCTGCTCGGTCGCCGCCGACTCGTGCGCGGGCCTGCGCTCTACCTTGCCGCCGCCACCGCCGTCCTCCTCGTCCCGCTCCTCGTCGCTGTCGACCGGCTCGAGCAAGGAGGAGACGTCCTGCACGCAGCGGCTCAGAAGGCGCGGTAGATCGCATCCCAGACGCGGCCTACGGCAGCGAAGGAATACCTGGCGGCAGCGCGCCTCGCGATCGCCGGTCGATCGAAGATCCGCCGCTCGTCGAGGGCTGCCGCCATCGCCTGTGCAAGCCCTGGGGCATCGCCGGCAGGCGCTAGCTCTCCGTCCGCCCCGACCGCCTTCGGGACGCCGCCAACGCTCGTGGCGACCACGGGGAGTCCACAGCAAAGCGCCTCGAGCAGCGACACCGGCAGGTTCTCACTCCGGCTCGAGAGGACGAACGCATCCGCCCGGCGCAACCTCCCGGCGACCTCTGCCGGCGCCAGCCTGCCCGTGAAGTGAACACGCTCGCCGAGTCCGAGTTCGGCGGCGAGGCGCCGAAGCTGCGGAGTCAGAGGGCCGTCGCCGATCAGCTCCAGCGTGGCGTCAGGCCGGCGCCCGGCCAGCCCTGCGAATGCCTGCAGGAGCACATCGAGTGCCTTGACCTCGACGTGCAACGCGACGTTGACGAGGCGCGCACGCTCCCCTCCCGGCTTGGCCGGCGGGTGGAAGAGCGCCGTATCCACCGCGTTGGGAACGATCCGGAAGCGCGCTCGCACGCCGTAGCTTTCGATCGCCATCCGCAGTTCACCGTTCACCGGGCACACGAGCGCGGCACGCGGAAAGGTCAGTCGCGCCCGCCGCAGAGCCGCAGGGCCGATCGTGTGACGCGACCACTCGCTCGAGTGCTCGCTGATGACGACCGGCCGGCGGAGGAGCCCCCCGGCCGCGACCGCCGGGGGGCCCATGCGATGGACGTGTGCGTGTACGACGTCCACCGGCGTTCCCTCCCGCGCGAGGCGGCCGGCGACGGCGAGCACGCCCGCCAGGTAGCCCGCCGTCCCGAGCGACGGTCGGTAGGCGACGCCGACGTCTCGAAACTCGCCGTCACGCTGCTCGAACAGGGCGAGGGGCCGGCGTATCCGACGGCTCGGGCCCTGGTCGACGACCACGACCATCCGATGGCCGTGCGAGGCGGCCGCGCGAACGTGGTCCCGCACGAACGGGCCCGAGAGCGCCTCCCGCGCCGTCGGATACCACGCCGGCAAGACGAGCACCGTGCAGGCGCTCACACGCTTATCGCCCCGGCCGCCACGCACGAGCGAGCCGCATCAGGCCGACGTAGTCGCCGACGTCTTCCGACCGGGGCACGAAGGCTTGCTTGAGCCGGATCCCCGTGACCCGCCGAAAGAAGGAGACTCCGAGAAGCGCCCCGAACGCGTAGACGAGCGACGAGGCCGTGGCGGCTCCCCACGCATGGAAGGGCGGGATCAGGCCGAAGTACAGCGCAAGTGCCGCCGCCGCCGACGCAGCGCTTCCGTACAGCGCATACCGCGGATAGCCTCGGCCGGTCACCGCGGATCCGAGGATCTTGCCGACACCGACCAGGAGCGTCCCCGGCAGAAGGATGAAGCCGAGCCAGATCGTCTGATGGAACTTCGAGCCGTACAGCAGCGGAACGGCCACGACGAGGAGCACGCTGATGATGAGCGCGGTCGGCAGGGTGAGGAGGACGCCGTGGCGAACCGCCTTCGCGAGTGCCGCGTCCGACTCTTCGGCCGTGATCTCGCCGGCCAGCGCCGCTTCGTCGAGGCTCGCCGCCCGCGGGAAGAGGACCGTCTGGAGCGCCTGAGGCAACACCCATGCGACAGCGGTCAGCGTGAGCGCGACCGAGTACACCCCGACATCGCGCGTGGTCGCATACGCAGCGAGGATCAAGAGGTCGAAGCGGTAGTTGACCTGCTGAAGGAGGTTCGCGCCCCAGCTCTGCAGCCCGAAGCGGAGGGCACGCCGCAGCAGGCCGCTCTCGTCGACGACGGAACTGCGCCTCGCTTCGGGAACGAGGAGCACCACCCCCATCGCCGAGCCGACGAGCGCGGCTGCCGGAAGGCCGATCACAGCGCCGCCGAGTCCGTAGGCGAGCGCGAGTCCTGCGCCGATGATCAGCAGCGTCAGGGAGTGCGCGAGCTCGAGCGCGGCATAGCCCTCGTAACGCTCTCGAGCGAGCAGGATCGAGTCCGCGAACTGGTAGGCGATCACGGGCGGCAGGCTCGCCAGAGTGACCACGGCGAGCCAGGTCGAGATGCCGTGGAAGACCGAGTCGTGCAGGAGCCAGAACAAGGCCAGCCCGCCGATGAAGCCGACCAGGCCGAGCACGAGGCCGGCGGCGTAGCTCGTACGGGCTGCTCCGCGCACGGACCAGCGGGCACGGCTGACCTCGTAGGTGATACCCGACGCGAGCCCGAGCGACACGACCATCACCGTCAGTCCGGACAGCGTCACCAGGAGCGCGAAGCGGCCGTTTCCCGAGGGACCGATCGTGCGGGCGAGGACGACGCTGAGAACGGCACCGGCCGCCAGCGGCCCGCCCTGAACGACGACCGAGAGCGCTGCGCCGGCGCCGAGGTGGCGCCGCTTCGCGCTCACCGCGCGGTCTCCGCGATCTCGCGGTAGAGCGAGCCGATGCGCGCTGTACATGTCGCCGGGTCGAGCTCGGCCACGGCGAGCCTGCGGCCGGCCGCCCCGAGCCGGTCGGCGAGGTCTGTGTCGTCGAGCACCCGGCCAATCGCGTCCGCGACGGCCGTAGCGTCGAGACGCACCAGGAGCGCCTGCTCACCGTCCACGAGCTCCTCGCGCGCCCACGGAAGGTCGGAGACGACTACCGGCCTGCCGCAGGCAAGCGCCTCCCAGACGCTGCGCGGCGAGCTGTCACTCGAGGGGATCGAAACGATGACGTCGGCGGCGCGGTAGACGGCCGGAAGTTGCTCGTGCGGCGCGCTTCCGAGAACCGTGACGGCGTCCTCGAGGCCGAGGCGTTCGATCGCCGCTCCGATGCTGGACGGAGTGGACGTAAGCGGGTGCTTGAGCAGGAACCGCGCCTCAGGGCGGACGGCGTGCACCCGCGCGAAGGCCTCCAGCTGCAGCTCCGGGTTGTAGAGCGGCCGCAGCCCGCGCACGCCTGCGACGAGCGGTCCGTCTTCCGAGAGGCCGAGCGCAGCGCGCGCTTCGACCGCGCTGCCGGGCGAAAAGCGCTCGAGATCGAGGCCCCAGCGCACGACATCCACCCGCACGTCCCGGGCCGCGAGCGCTCGGGCCTCGCGCGCCAGATGCGCTGAATCCGCCAGGACGAGCGCCGCAGCGTCGAGGGCGCTGCGAGAGCGCCTGGTGGCCACCCATCCGCCGACGAGCACGTCGGAGCCCCAGGCGGAGCAGACGAGCGGCGTCAGGCCCTCTCGTGCTGCCATCCACCCGTACTCCGGCAGGTAATGCGCATGGACGATGTCCGGCTCGAGCGCCGCCGCGACACGGCGCAGGCCTGCGCTCATCCGCAGACCCTGCACCGGCGGCGGCCATGGCGTAGCGAGCCGGTGCGACGGAACCGTCAGCTCGAGTTCCGGCCACTTCGGGACCACGCGCCCCACGACGTGGACATCGTGACCGGCGGCGGCGACGGCCTGGGCCCATGCCGCCACGTGCGGCGAGTTCAGCCAGCCCGCCACGAGCACGCGCAGCGGCTCAGTCACGGCACGCCTCATCCAGCACGCCGGCGAGCCGCTCCGCCGCAGCGCGCCGCGAGTAGCGCTGGAGCGTTTGCGCCCGGACCTCGATCTGGTCCGGAAGCCCGTCCGCCTCCCATCGCTCCCAGAGCGTCAGGATCGCCTGCTCGATCGCCCGTCCGTCGTCGGGGTCGGCGACCACGCCGGCATCCCACTCCCGTACGAGGCGGGCGGCGAGATTGTCCGACCGCGTCACGCAGAGCAGCGGCCTGCCCGAAGCGAGGTACTCGAACAGCTTCCCCGACGGGGCGAGGCTCGCGCTCGACACCCATAGCAGCAGGACCGTCGCGCGGACCATCTCCGCGACGGCCTCTCGGTGGGGGACGTAGCCCAGCGACTCGACCCGAACTCCCGAAGGCGGCGCGAACCGGTCGTCCCAGATCGAGCCGACCAGGCGCACCTCCAGCCGATCGCCGTCCACCGCCCGGCGACCCGCAAGTCTGGCGAGCGCTTCGAGCACCGGAGTCGGATCCTGGTCGCCGTAGATGGTGCCCACGTGCGCGAGCACGAAGCGGCCGTTCGGCGCCGAGCCCGGTCCGGCGGCCGTCAGGTCCGCCTCGTCCACGCCGTTGAGGATCTCGAGCCTGCGCGGACTGCTCGCGGGTAGCCCCTCGAGATCGAAGTAGTCGGCCGCGACCACCACCCGAGCGGCCAGCTTGGCTATCGCTCGTTCCGCACGACCGGCCAGAGCGTTGAGCGCCTTCGGCTGGTCTCTTAGCCCGGGATTCGTCGACCATTCGTCGCGGAAGTCCGCGACCCACGGCATCCCGGTCAGACGTGCCACGAGCAGTGCCACGAGGTGCGCGCCGTACGGTGCCGAGGTCGAGACGAGGACGTCCGGGCGCTCGCGCCGCGCGAGCCGCAGCGCCGCCGCGAGCGCGAAGGGCGTCCAGCCCAACCCGCCGTCGGGCCAGACCACCCAGGCGCGAAGCCGCCGTAGCCGAAGCCGGTAGAAAAGGATCCCGAGGTATCGCGCCAGCGGCAAAGCGGCCGTCCGCACCACGCGCGTTTCAGGGGGAATCTCGGCAAGGAGCGACGGATCCCGCGCTCCGTAGACGCGCGAACGCGTGGATACCACGGTTGCATCCCATCCGAGAGGAGCGAGGTACTCGACGAATTTCAGGGTCCGTTGTACCCCCGCTCCGCCGAGCGGCGGGAAGAAGTACGCGAGCACCAGCGCGCGACGGCGACCCGTCACCCGGCGCAAACCTCGTCGACGAGGGCCGCGTAGGCCGCGGCCACGCGGGGCCAGGAGTAGCGGTCCACCTCGTCTTGATCCGCAATCAACGAGAGGCCCTTGCCGATCACCGTTCTGAGCGCACCGGCGATGACACGAGGGTCGTCCGCGGACGTGGCGATCCCCCGCCGTGCGCTGAGGACGATGCGGGCGGCCTCCGTCTCGGAACCGAGCACGAGGATGGGACGGTTCGTCGCGAGGTATTCGAAGAGCTTTCCCGTGGCGACGCTCGTGCGCCGCGGTCCCTCGGTCACGACGAGCAGCAGGTCGGCCGCGCGCTGCAGCTCCAGCACGGTCGAGCGCTCGAGCGATCCGACGCAACGGACGATGCCGGCGAGGTCGGAGCGTTCGAGCAGCGCGGCTTCGTCCGTCGAGAGTAGGCCCGCGAAGACGACCTCGAGCCGGGCTCCCACCTCGGGCGCCTCGTCACGCACGAGTGCAAGCGCATCCACGAGCGGTCTGGCCGTGGCGCCGGTAAATCCCATGCTGCCGGTGTGCACGATCGAGAACCGCTCCGGGTCGAGGAGCGAATCGGCGGCGGACCCGCCGCAGTCGACGTCTTCGGGGTCGAAGGCGTTGGTGATCAAGGCCACCCGGCGGCCGAAGCGCCGCTCCAGGTCCTCGGCGATCGGGCGCGTGACCGCGACCAAGGCGTCCGCCCGCCGGACGACCGCCCGCTCCAGCCGGGCGTCGAGGCCGCGCTGGGCGCGGAGCGGCCAGTCGCCTCGTGGCCGCTCGAAGCGCCAGCCGTCGCGGAACTCGGCGATCCAGGGGATCCCGAGCCGCGAGAGCCGGAGGCCGAGGAGGTGAGCCGACTGGGGCGGGGAGGTCGTGACCACGCAGTCGGGGCAATCTCTTCGCCGCATCCCACCGGCTGCGGCAAGCGCGAACGGAAGCCACGAGACGAGCGAGACGTCAGGCACGATCACCCATTCGAGGCGGCTCGGTGGGCTCGTGGTTGCGGCCCTCCCGGTGGGTGTCTTTACCAGCCGGCGGCGCCAGTTGAGCGAGCTCGCCAGCAGGTCGGACGTTCGCACGACTGCCTCGGCGCCCTCGATCGAGCCCTCTCCGGAGAACCGGGACGTGAGAACCGTGACGCGGTAGCCGAGGCGGGACAGGTATTTCGCCATCCCGGCCACCCGTCGGGCAGCCACGACAAACGACGGTGGTGAGAACTGCGCGACGAGCAGAATCGAGCGGCCGTGCGGCGACACGCGCGGAAACGTAGCGAGCGTCCCGCTACTGCCCGCTTACGCGCCAGATGCCGAGGAGATGGCTGCGCAACGGCGGAAGGGCCGCGACGGCTGCCGCGAGGAGTTCATGGCGGCCCGCGAGCTGGGCGAGCTCGAACCGCATCGCCACCCGCCGCAATAGCACCGGCCTCCCGAACAACCGCTCGAGCTCGCCCTCGCCGAGCGGTACCGTCTGCGTCGTGACGGGCCGCCGGCGGCCGAGCGGGCGCACCCTGCGGAAGTCACACGAGAGCACCCACCCACCCGGGCGGGCCACGCGGGCCATTTCCCGGGCGGCGGCCGCGCGCACCTCGCTGTCGACGATTGACGAGAGGCAGGTGAACTGCGTCACGAGGTCGAACTCGCCGTCCGCGAACGGGAGCTCCGCCGCGTTGCCGACCTGGAGCCTGAGCGCGGGATATCGCTCCCGTCCCTGGGCGATCCGGTCTTCCATGAGGTCGATGCCGTGGGCCTCGCCGGCGCCGAACTCGCGTAGGCGCTCCAGGAAGTAGCCCGTGCCGCAGCCCACCTCGAGCACCCGCGCACCTGCAAGCGCGACACCGGCGTCGGCGAGCGCGCGGAGAAGGTCGCGCTCGAGACGCTGGACATACGCCACATACCCCGGGTTGTCCCACCGGTACGGGTGGTCGACGGCCGCGCGCGCGGCGTAGGCCACGCGGGCGCGCTCGAGCTCGGTCTCGGTCACGCCCGGAACACCTCCGGCGCCGCCTCGACCGCGTCCGCCGCCTTCTGGTGCTCCTCCACCGTCCCGATGTCGAACCACTCGGCGTCGCTCCGGTACGCGGCCACCGTCTCCGACGCGTCGAGGAGCAGCTGCACCAGCTCGGGAAACTGGCAAGCGCCGTCGGGAGGGAGGTACTCGAGCGCCCGCTCGTCGTAGACGTAGATGCCCATGCTCACGTCGTAGTCCAGGCTCGGCTTCTCGCGGTAGCCGACGATTCGGCCGCCGTCGGCGTCGATGACGCCGAGGTCCACGCGCACCCGGCGGGCGTGCGTCGCCACTGTCAGCGCGGCTCCCGCCTGGCGGTGGAAGTCGAGCAGATCGCGGTAGTCGAGCGTCGTGAGGATGTCGCCGTTCATGGCGATGAAGGTGCCCTGGAGCCCGGGCACGACGCGCAGCGCCCCCGCAGTCCCGAGCGGCTCCTCCTCCCAGTGCCAGCGCAGCTCGAGATCGGGCGGCAGGCTGGTCGCCTGTGACAGGTAGACCTGGATCAGCTCGCCGAGGTGACCGACGCAGAGGTCGACCTCGCGCACGCCGGCGCCGTGCAGCCGCCTGAGTATGTGCTCGATGATCGGCCGGTCACCGACGGGCAGGAGCGGCTTGGGCAGGATGGTCGTGTACGGACGCAACCGCAGGCCGAGTCCGCCTGCCAGAATCACCGCTCTCATCGGGCGCGTCAGCGCACCTTCCGGAGCGTGAACTCCAGCTCGTAGCAGGGCAGGACCGCCGCCAGGTTCTCTTCGTAGAACTCCTGCAGCCAGACGCTGGCGTTCACGAGCCTCCCGACGGCGGCCTTCATGCGCCAGCGAACGCGGAACTCGATCGCGGAGCGGAAGCCCAGGCTCGCGGTCTCCAGGCGCAGCCTCGGCCGGCGTCCATAGGTCGGTACGCGGCGCCGGAAAAGCGAATCCTCGGCGAAGTAGGAAAACGTGTACAGCCCGAACGGCCGTCGATGGGTCGGGTCGGAGTAGTAGTAGGCGTTCGAGAAGTGCGGGACGATGACGTGCAGCCGTCCACCCACCGCGAGGACGCGTTCCAACTCGTCCACGAGCGCCGTCAAGTCCGCGATGTGCTCGAAGAGATGCGAGGAGTAGACGGCGACGGCGCGCTCGTCTCCAAGGGCGCGCAGCACGTCGACCACGTCGCCGACGACATCGACCGCGGGTCCGTCGACGGCGTCGATTCCGACGTAGTCCGCTGCGTGCTTGCGCTCCCCGCAGCCCAGGTCGAGCTTGAGCGGGCGATCGCCCGTCAGCGCTCCGACCTTGTCGTGGATCCCGGGGCGCTCCCCCGTGACGATCATGGGCGGCCGACCGCGGCCAGCCGCGCGCGGACGGCGCCGCCTGCCGCGCCCACGGCTGTCGGTGGATGCTGACGCACGGCGGCCCACACCAGGTGCATGGCCTGCCGCTTGTCCCGCCCGTTCTCGCGGGCCGCAGCTGTCATGAGCAGGCGCGCGAGGGCCCGGCGGTACTCCGGTCCGAGCCGATCCCGCGCCTCCGGGAAGCGGCGGACGAAGTCCTCGAGCAGCCTCGCCCGTGCGCGAGGCACGTTGTCCGCGAAGAGGACGTTCGTCAGGTTGCCCGGGTGTCGCCGGTACCGCATGACCGTCCGCGGCTCGTGGACGAGCCGCCAATCGAGCGCGATCACGAGGTAGAGGAGGTAGTCGTCGTACGAAGGGTAACCCGGGTTGACGAACCCGACTCCGCGGCGATCGATCGCCGCGTGCCGGATGAGAACCGTTCCCGTCATCACGAAACAGCCGAGGCGGACGAGCTCGGCCAACTGGTCGGCCTCGCGGTCCCAGTCGCGCTCCCACGGGATCGGTCGGCCGGTGTCACTGTCGAACGCCTCGTATTCCGCGTGCACGAGGCCGGCACCGGGATCGGCCGCCAGCAGCTCGACCTGGGGCCCAAGCTTCCCCGGCAGCCAGAGGTCGTCGCTGTCGAGGAGGCCGATCAGCTCGCCCTGCGCGAGCCGGAGCGCGTGCGCCCGCGTCTCGGCGATGCCGACCTGCCGCTCGTGGCGGACGACCTGCATCCGCCCCGGAGTCACCTCGGCGGCGCACTGCTCGAGAACGTCGGCCGTCGCGTCGTCGGATGCGTCGTCGACGGCCACGAGCTCGAGCCGCTCGTAGTCCTGGTCGAGAATGCTGGCCGCCGCGTCGGCCGCGAATTGCTCGTGATTGCGGGCGGCCATGAGCACGCTGACGAGCGGCTCGGTCACGGCCGGGAGTCTAGCCAGGGCCTCCCGCGCGTCAGAGCGCGCCCAGCAGCGCCTCGATCACGAGCTCGACCTGGTCATCCGACATGCCGCCGAAAAGGGGGAGCGTGAGCAGCCGGGACGCGACAGCATCGGTGATCGGGAGCGGCCGAGCGGCGGCCGAGCGGTAGCGCGTGAACCCGTGGATGGGCGGGTAGTGGACGCTCGTCTGGATGCGGCGCTCGGCGAGCGTGGAGCGCACCCGCTCGCGCTCGGTGCCCTCCGGGAGGAGGACGACCGCGAGATGATGTGCCGACGTCCGCTCCTCGCCGAGACGCCCGAACGGAAGGCTCAGGCCGTTCACCCCGTCGAGCGCTTCGCGGTAGCGAGCCGCGATGCGCCCGCGGCTCGCGTTCTCCTGCGGTAGCCGGCGCAGCTGCACGAGGCCGACCGCGGCCCGCATCTCGTCGAGGCGGTAGTTGAAGCCTGCCGAGACGACGTCGTAGCTCGACGCATGGCCGCGGTGGCGATCCCAGGTCACCGTGGTCATGCCGTGCGACCGGAGGAGGCGGAGGCGCGCGGCGACCTCGTCGTCGCCGGTCACGACCATCCCGCCTTCCCCGACCGGGAGGTTCTTGTTGGCGAAGAAGCTGAAGCAACCTGCGAGGCCGAGCGTCCCGCACGCCCTGCCGCGCCAGGTCGCCCCGGGAGCATGCGCCGCGTCCTCGACGACAGCGAGCCCGTGCCGTGCCGCGAGCTCGCCGAGAGCGTCCATGGCGCAGGGGAAGCCGCCGTAGTGGAGCGGGACCACTGCCTTTGTCCTCGGCGTGACGACGCTCTCGACGTCTTCGGGATCGAGGTTGAGCTCGTCCGGACCGACGATGTCGCAAAAGACCGGCTCCCCGCCGGTGTGCACGATCACGTTCGCCGCGGCCACGAAGTTCAGCGACGGGACGATCACCTCGTCGCCCGGCCCGCAGCCGGCGGCGAGCAGGGCGAGATGGAGCGCGGCGGTGCCGCTCGCGACCGCCACCGCGTGGCGGGCGCCGCAGAAGTCGGCGAAGGCTCGCTCGAACTCCTCCACGCGCGGGCCCATGCTCCACCAGCCCGAGCGCACCGTCTCGAGCGCCGCCTCCGCGAGCTCCGCGTCGACGGCGACGTCCGCCAGCGGGACGCGCCACGGCTGCTCCGTGGTCATCTCGTCGCTCATCCGCCGGGATTCTGAGTAGATTGCGCGCCTCGTGCCACGCGGGAACGCCGGAGCGGAGGGACAGGAGTGGGTTGGGCGCCCCGTGCTGGTCACAGGCGCCGGCGGCTTCATCGGCAGTCATCTCGCGGAGGCGCTGGTTCGTGCGGGCGCCTCGGTACGCGCATTCGTCCGCTACACCTCGCGCGGCGATTGCGGCTGGCTCGAGCCGCGCGAGACCGAGATCGCCCGCGAGATCGAGATCTTCCGCGGCGATCTCGCCAACCCGGAGGCAGTGGGCGGAGCGGTCGAGGGCCGCGAGGTCGTCTTCCACCTCGGCGCCCTGATCCCCATCCCCTACTCCTACCGGCACCCGCGCGAGTTCGTGGCCGCGAACGTCGTCGGCACGCTGAACGTGCTCGAGGCGGTGCGCCGGGCCGGGACCAGCCGCGTCGTCCAAACGTCGACGAGCGAGGTCTACGGGACGGCGGTCACCGTCCCGATCACGGAGGAGCATCCCCTGCACGCACAGTCGCCCTATGCGGCCACGAAGGTCGCAGCCGACCAGCTCGCGCTCTCGTACCACAGCTCGTTCGAGACACCGGTCGTGATCGCACGTCCGTTCAACACGTTCGGGCCGCGGCAGAGCGCGCGCGCAGTCATCCCCACGATCGTGACGCAGGCGCTCGCGCGCGAGGAGATCGCCCTCGGCGCGACGCATACGACTCGTGACTTCCTTTACGTCGAGGACAACGTCGCCGGGATTATGCGCTGCGGGGCGGTTGACGGGATCGACGGCGAAGTGCTCAACCTCGGCACAGGCGTGGAGGTCTCGATCGGAGATCTCGTCGAGCGTGTCCTTCGGCTTCTCGACCGCGACGTCTCGGTCGTGCTCGACGAGCAGCGCCTCCGCCCGAGGGCGAGCGAGGTCGAGCGCCTGGTGGCCGATGCCACGAAGGCGAGGCGGCTGCTCGGGTGGAAGCCGGAGGTCGACCTGGAGCGAGGGCTCGTGCGCACCGTCGACTGGCTGACCGGAGCCCTCGACTCCTACAAGACGTCGGCGTACAACGTCTGAGCCCCGTCGCGGTCAGGCGCGGGCGGCGCGAAAGAGCGTGTAGACGCCCAGCCCGACGACCGGGAAGACGAGCATGCCGACCACCCAGCCGAGCTTCCCGATCCCCGAGACGTCCCGCCTGCGGAGAACGTCGATCACGGCCGCGACCCACAGGACGAGGAAGAGCGCGACCACGACGATGAGCAGGATGCGCACGGGGCAACGCTACAGCGGGGTTTGCAGGCGTGCACGAGGGTCCGTACCACCGACCTAGTCTGCGGCGATCTAGCATTCAGTAGAATGCATTCATCCAACGCAGAAATGTGACCGCATGAAACATCTCACGATCAGACAGGTCCCTCCGGAGCTCGCCGCTGCGCTGGACGAGGAGAGGCGGCGCCGAGGCACGTCGCTCAATCGGACGGTTCTCGACCTGCTGACGCAAGCGCTCGGCGTCCGGGCGTCGCGACGTTCGAACGGTCTCGCACGACTGGCCGGTACGTGGTCCGAGGACGACCTGAGGCAGTTCGACGACGCGGTCGCCTTGACGGAGCAGATCGACGACGAGCTCTGGCGGTGAGCCGGTACTGCCTGGACACGTCCGCGTACAGCCAGTTCAAGCGCGGCCGGTCCGAGGTCACAGCCCTGATCGACCAGGCGGACTGGATCGGAATCCCGTCGATCGTGATGGGCGAGCTGTTGATCGGCTTTCTCGCAGGCGCTGAACACGAACGCAACGAGGAGGAGCTAGCCGAGTTCCTGGGCGATCCCGTCGTCGACGAGATCCCCGTCGACCGGCAGGTGGCGCGCATCTACGCCGAGATCGTCACGTCGCTGAGGCGAGCCGGCTCACCGCTCCCGACCAATGACATCTGGATCGCTGCAGCGACGGCACGCGTCGGGTCGCCGCTTCTGACCTTCGACGAGCATTTCCGGGCAATCGAGCGCATCGGGTCGATCGTCCTGCGACCGTAACGGCCGCGGCCGGAACGCGAGGCGGCGCGCCGGCGCGGCGCCTAGGACGCCACGTCGGCGGTCGAGACGACCGCGCCGCTCGAGAGCACAACGCCGTCCTCGCACCGGGCCTCCACTAGCCCGCCGCCGAACTGCTGGCGGTAGAGCCGTGCGTAGAGCCCGTCGGCCGCGACGAGCTCGGCGTGCGTTCCCTGCTCGAGCAGGTGTCCGCGGTCGAGGACGAAGATCACGTCCGCGGACAGGATCGTCGACAGCCGGTGCGCGATGGCGATCGTCGTCCGGCCGGCCATCAGCGGCTCGAGCGCGGTCTGGACGAGCCGCTCGCTCAACGTGTCCAGCGCGGACGTGGCCTCGTCGAGAATCAAGATCTTCGGGTCCTTCAGGATCACGCGTGCGATCGCCAGCCGCTGCTTCTCGCCGCCCGACATGCGGTAGCCGCGCTCGCCGACGAGCGTGTCGTAGCCGTCGGCGAGATCGACGATCCGGTCGTGGATCTGGGCCGCGCGGGCGGCCGCCTCGAGGTCCTCGTCCGTCGCGTCGGGTCGCGCGTAGAGGAGGTTCTCGCGGACGCTCGCGTGGAAGAGGTAGGTCTCCTGGGTCACCATGCCGACGAGCTGGCTCAGGGACGAGAGCTTGAGCCCGCGGACGTCGTAGCCGTCGATCTCCACCGACCCGCGCGTCACGTCGTAGAGCCGCGGCACGAGGTACGAGATCGTCGTCTTGCCGGCCCCCGTGGGGCCGACGACGGCGGCGAGTTGCCCGGGCTCGATCTCGAGGTTGACGTCCTCGAGGGTCCAGAGCCGCCGTGGGCCCCGGTCCGGCTCGATCGGCGCCGCGCCGTCCCCGTCGGCGGCCGGCCGCGGAGTCGCCGGCAGCTCCATCTCCTCGTACCGGAACCAGACGTCGTCGAAGTTGATGCGACCTTCGACCTCCTCGGGCTCCAGCTCCCGCGCACCCGGCGTGTCGACGATGTCGTGCTGCAGGTCGAGGTACTGGAAGATCCGCTCGAAGAGCGCCAGGGACGCCTGCACGTCGACCGCCGTCTGCAGCATCTGGCCGACCGGGAAAAGGAGCCGTGTCTGGAGCGCGGTGAAGGCGACGATCGTGCCGACCGAAAGCGACGACCAGCCGGCGACGAGGTAGATCAGAGCCGGCGACAGCGAGAAAAACGTCTGCACGAGCGCGAAGAACGAGCGCCCGACCATCTGCTGACGAATCTGCAGGGACGCGAGGTTCCGGCTCTCGGTGCGGTAGCGCTCGATCGTCGCCCGCTGGCGGTCGAACACCTTCGCGAGGAGGACGCCCGAGACGGACAGCGTCTCCTCGGTCAGGGCGGAGAGCTCGGCCAGGGACTCCTGTGTCGAGCTCGCAATGCGGCGGCGCGCCCGGCCGACGCGCCAGGTGAGGTAGACGAACACGGGGACGACCGCAAGGGACAGCAGCGTCAGCTGCCAGGACAGGATCAGCATGGCAATGGCCGTGCTGACGACGAGCAGCGTGTTGGACAGCACGGAGGAGGCGGTGTTCGTGACGACGTTCGAGACGCCGTTGATGTCGTTCTGAAGGCGGGACTGCAGCTCGCCGGTGCGGGTGCCGGTAAAGAAGCGCAGCGACATCGCCTGCAGGTGCTCGTACAGGCGGTTCCGCAGGTCCTGCATCACATGTTGGCCGACGACCGCTGTCAGGTACGTCTGGCCGATGCCGATCACGCCGGCGATGATCGTGAAGAGGAACATCAGGCCGACGAGCAGGTACAGAAGGTGGAGGTTCTGATTGCCGCTCGGCGGGAAGAGCGCCTTGTCGAGGACGGTCTTCGAGAGCAGCGGCGTCGCCACGCCGAGCGCCGACGTGACGGCGACCGCCCCGAAGATCAGCGCGACGCGCCACCGGTACGGGCGGAAGAGCGCCGCGACCCGACGGAGCGTGCCTCTCGGTCTGTCGTCCTTCTCAACCATGGCTTTCCAGCTTACGTCGCGACGCAGCCGCGGCCGTCCGCATTTCGCGTATGCATGAGGTAGGAATGCCTTCGTGACGGACCGCATCGTGCTCGGCTGCGGCAACTTCGGCGGCATCGGATCGGCGCCGGAGCTCTTCGGGCACGGTGAGTCGGAGGAGGAGGCGTTCGCGATCATGGACGCCGCCTGGGCGTCCGGGATCCGGTGGTTCGACACGGCCGACGCCTATGGCGGCGGGCGCAGCGAGGCCGCGATCGGACGATGGCTCGCGTCGACAGGCAACCGGCCGGCGCTCACGACGAAGACCTACAACCCCATGGGCGCCGGCCACGACAGCGGCCTCGACCGCGATCGGATCCTCCGCCAGATCGAGAGCAGCCTGGAACGGCTCGGCGTGGAGCGTGTCAACCTCTACCTCGCCCACGAGTTCGACCCCGACGTCCCGCTTTCCGAGACGCTCGGGACGTTCGAGGAGCTCGTCGAGCAAGGAGTCGTGGAGGCGTACGGGGTCAGCAATTTCTCGCTCGAACAGGTGCAGAGGACGGCCGAGGTCGGGCGCCCGGCGGTCGTTCAGAACGAGTACTCGCTGCTCGTGCGCGCGGACGGAGACCGCCTGCTGCCGTTCTGCGCGGAGCACGGAATCGACTACCAGGCGTTCAGCCCGCTCGGCGGCGGCTGGCTGACCGGGAAGTACCGCGCGGGCGAGTCGTTTCCGCAGGGATCGCGGATGACACTTCGTCCAGGGCCCTACGAGCACCTCGTCGACGACCGGATCTTCCTGGCGATCGAGGAACTGCAGGCCGAGGCGGCCGAGCGGGACCTGGACCTTCCGACCCTGGCACTCGCCTGGGTGCTGGCGCATCCTGCCGTCACCGCAATCGTCGTCGGGCCGCGCCGCCCCACGCATCTGGAACCGGCGCTGCATGCGCTCGATGTGCCGCTCTCCGAGGAAGAACGCCGCGAGCTCGCTGCGCTGTTCTGAGATGCTTCGCCCCGATGGGCGTACTCGTCCTGAACGAACGGGAAGTCGTCGAGCTGCTCGACATGCCGGGCTGCATCGCCACGATGGAGGAGGCCCTCGCCTCGCTCGCTCGCGGTGAGCTCTACCTGCCGCTCCGCTCCATCGCTCGTCCGCCCGGCCACGACGACCTCCTGGGGCTGATGCCGTCCCACCGGGGCGGCGACCGGCCGCTGTACTCGCTGAAGACCGTGTGCGTCGTGCCCGACAACCCGACCCGCGGCCTCGATCCGCATCAGGGGACGGTGACGCTCTACGACGGCGTCAGCGGCGAGGTGCGGGCCGTGCTCAACGCGACCCCGATTACCGCCATCCGTACCGCCGCGTGCACGGCCGTGGCGACGAAGCTCCTGGCGCGCGAAGGTGCGGCCGTTGCCGCGATCGTCGGCGCCGGTCACCAGGCCAAGGCGCACCTCGAGGCGCTGCGGACGATTCGCGACTTCGACGAGATCCGGATCACCAGCCGGACGCCTGAGAACGCCCGCGCTCTGGCGGATGCGGCGCCCAACGCGCGGGCGGTCTCGTCGGTCGAGGAGGCGCTGGATGGGGCCGGGGTCGTCGTCACGGTGACGAACTCGGCGGAGCCCGTCCTCCGCCGCGACTGGCTCGACGACGGTGTCCATGTGAACGCCGTCGGCTCCTGCTTCCCCCACACGCGTGAGCTCGACAGCGCGACGGTGGCGGCGGCGGCGTTCTTCGTCGACCGCCGCGAGTCTGCCGAGAACGAGGCCGGAGACCTTCTGCTCGCCGTCAAGGACGGCGCGGTCTCCGGCCCGGACCACATCCGCGCCGAGGTCGGCGACGTCCTCGTCGGCGACGCCACAGGCCGCGAGTCGGAGGACGAGATCACGGTCTTCGAGTCTCTCGGGATCGCAATCGAAGATCTGTTCGCCGCCGACTATGTCGTGCGGCGCGCGAGGGAGACCGGGCGCGGCACGGAGCTCGACTTCTGATCCCGCTCGAGGAGATCCGGCGTGCGCGCGACGTGATCGCCGGCACGGCCGTCCGAACGCCGCTCGTGCAGTTGCAGGTCGACGCGCCGGCAAAGATCTGGCTGAAGCTCGAGAACCTGCAGCCGATCGGCTCGTTCAAGATCCGCGGTGCGACGAACGCCATCCGGCAAGCCGACCGCGAGCAGCTCGCGCGCGGCGTCCTCACCGCCAGCGCCGGGAACATGGCGCAGGGCGTGGCGTGGGGTGCGCGCGAGCTCGGGATTCCGGCCACGATCGTCGCCCCCGACCACATTCCGGCGACGAAGCGCGCCGCGATCGAGCGGCTGGGCGGCCGGGTGGTCACCGTGCCGGTCGGGGAGTGGCTGCAGGCGATCATGGAGTCTGGCTTCCCGGGCGAGGACGGGGTTTTCGTCCATCCGGTCGCCGACGAGCGCGTCATGGCGGGGAACGGGACGATCGGGCTCGAGCTGCTCGAGGACCTGCGCGATCCGGACGTGGTGCTAATCCCGTGGGGCGGCGGCGGTTTGACGACCGGGATCGCCAGCGCAGTCAAGGCGCTCCGTCCCGAGACGCGCGTCGTCACCGTCGAGCCGGAAACCGCGGCGCCGTTTTCGGCCTCGGTCGCGGCGGGCGAGCCGCGCGAGGTCGAGTACCGGCCCTCGTTCGTCGACGGCGCCGGCGCGAACATGCTCGTCCCAGGCATGTGGGATCGCGCCCGACCGCTCGTGGACGGCGCGGACACGGCTTCGCTCGACGAGACCGCGGCCGCCGTGCGCCTGCTGGCCGAGCGCGCGCGGGTCGTGGCCGAAGGCGCGGGCGCGCTCGCGCTCGCCGCGGGGCTGTCCGGCCGCTACGAGGGCAAGGTCGTCTGCATCGTCTCCGGCGGAAACATCGACCCGCCGAAGCTCGCGACGATCCTCGCCGGCGAGGTTCCTTAGCGGCGGAGGCGGGCTTTGCCCGCCGCAGCCACAACGCGAGGAACGCGTCTCCCTTTAAGGAGGGGGCCCACGGGGGAACCCTGGGTTCCGCCGTGTCGACTAGCGAAAGAGATCGCGCTCGGGGGGCATCACGAGCTCCTGCGCGCTGCCCTCGCCGGTCAGGTTCAGCCCGCGGACGATCGCCGCCGGCACGCGGTCGAGCTTGCCCATCACGAGCTGCGCGGCGCCGGTGATCTCGTCGGCAACCGCGATCGTCGTCGCGTGGAGCTCGTACCCCGCCGGGTCGCGCTCGCCGTGGAGATCCAGGAGCGGCGACATGCCGGCGACGCCGATTGCGATGTCCGTCGTTCCCTGTCGCCACGCCCGACCGAAGGAGTCGCTCACCAGTACCGCCACCTCGCGGCCGGTGACCTCGGCAAACCGAGCGCGGAGCCGCGCCGCCGACGCGTCCGGGTCGGCCGGAAGCAGGACGACCGAGCCCACCTCGGGCGCGTTCGAGGCGTCGACGCCCGCAGAAGCGCAGATGAACCCGTGATGGGTCTGCGCGATGAGCAGCGGCGGCCGCGAGCGGACGACGCGCGCCGTCTCCTGCAGGATGACCTCGGTCTGCCGTGGATCACGATCGCCGGACAGCGCCCGCGCCCGCGGAGACGGCTCGACGCCGTCCAGCGAGACAACCCGCCTCTCGACCTTCGAGACCGCCTTCTGGGCGATCACGACCGCATCGCCGTCCTCCAACTCCGTCCGTTCCGCGATCAGCGCCGCGAGGTCGTCGCCCGCGCGGATCTCCGGCAGCCCCTCGACGGCGATGACCCGGAACTCCTTCACGAAAGGCCGGTGATGCTGATGCCCGCGTGAACCTTGTAGCGGCGGTTCACGTTGACCAGGACGGCGGTCATCCCCTCGAGCGCGCGCGCGACCGCAAGCGGCCCCGCGTCGACCGCCCTGCCGGCGACGACCTTGCCGGCGAGTTCGAGCGAGAGCTGCTTGGCCTCGTCGTGGTCGCGTGACCCGCAGACGAGGACGTCCTCATCGGGTCGGCCGGCAGACAGCTTTCCGGCGGCAAGCGAATGGAGGCCGGCGACAACGGGCACGTCCAGCTCCTCGGAAATGCGTTCAGCGAGGGACTTCGTGTCGGGCACCGGGAACGCCTGGCCACCGGCGAACTCGAGCCGGCTCGCGACCGATAGGAGCGGTGTGTCCGTGAGGAGGTGCCGGAGGCTCCTCGCCGTCGCGAGGGCGGCGTCTGCATCCACCGAGAGCACGACGAGCTCGGCCCGGCCGATCGCGTCCTCGTTCCGGGCCCCCCGCGCGCCGAGCTCCTCCGCCGTCACGCGAGCCCGCTCGGCATGGCGGGAACCAATCGTCACCTCGTCGCCCGCCTCCACGAGGCGTCGCGCGAGGGCCCGCCCGAACGGGCCTGTCCCGCCCAGGATCGCGACCCTCACCGCAGCGCTGCGGCCGCCTCGAGCGCAGCCTCCGCGACCCGGCGGCGCGCGTCGGCATCCGTCATCAGCGTCTTCGTCACGATCGGCCGGACGGCAAGGCCCTCGGGCGTGTCCGCCTCGTCGATGACGAGCGCGTCGATGAGGCCGTCGTAACACGAGGCGACGTGCCGTGGGCCGGTGCCGCCGGCGAGGCGAGCGAGCATGCGGTCGGCCGGCCCCTTGACCGCCCGCCCGCCGACGAGCGGGCTGACCGCGACCGCGGGGACGCGCCGCTCGGCGATGGCGCGCCGAATCTCCTCGACGGCGAGAATCGGGCCGATGCTGACGTAGGGGTTGCTCGGGCCGACGAGGATGAGGTCGGCCCCCTCCAGCGCCTCCAGAATGCCAGGCGCCGGTGCCGCCGTCTCGGCGCCGTCGAACCGGACGGCGTCCACGTCATCCGCATGCCTGCGTCGCACGAACCACTCCTGGAAGGCCAGATCGCCGGCGGGAGTCACCAACCAGGTGCGAAGCGGGTCGTCGGTCGCCGGCAGGATCGTCGTCTCGACGCCGAGGGCAGCAGCGAGCCGCGCGATCGCCGTCGATAGCGGCTGCCCACGCCCGAGGCTCTCCGCGCGCGCCAGATGGAGGCCGAGATCTCGGTCGCCCAGCTGGAACCAGGCATCGGCGCCGAGTGCGGCAGCGGTCTCCAGCGCGGTCCATGTTTCTCCCGCCCGACCCCAGCCGCGCTCCTCGTCGGCAACGCCGGCGAGGGTGTACAGCAGCGTGTCGAGGTCGGGAGAGACATGGAGGCCGAAGACCTCGAGGTCGTCGCCGACGTTGCCGATCACGGTCACATCTGCCGGGTCGAGCGCGTCGACGAGACCGAGCGCGAAGCGCGCCCCGCCGACCCCGCCCGAGAGCAGCACGGCTCTCATGCAGCCACATCCGCGAGCGTGTCGACGTCGGCGGCGAGATTCGGCAGGTCGACGGGCCGGAGTCCGATCGCCTCGAACCGCCCAGCGCTGCCCGGACCGTAGAGCGGCTTGAACACCTCGGGATCCGTCAGCGCAAGTGCGTTCGTCGTACCGTCGGTCGCGGCGACGAGCGCCGGTGCAGCAGCCGCGAGCGCGAGCAGGTCGGTTGAGGTCGCCCGCGGCAGATCAGCGTTGACGACGAGCACGGGAAGATCGGTGGCCGCGGCTACGCCTGCCGCAACGGCAGGGCCTTGACCCCCTCCCGGGTCGGGTACGAAGTCGACGCCGAAACGCTCGGCGAGCGACTCGTGGCTCGTGACCAGCACCGTGCGTCCGACCTGCCTGGCCGCTCCGAGCACGGTGGCGAGCATCGAGATGGCCATCGCCTCTCGCGCTTCCGCCGGCAGTGCGAGCCGGGTCTTGCCGCTACGGAAGGGAACGACGACGGTCGGCATCCGGGCGTGAGACTACCGGCGTGGACAACCGGGCCATCGCCGATCGCCTCGACGCCTTCGCGAGTCTGCTCGACCTCGCAGGCGCCAGCCCGCACGGGCCACGTGCGTACCGGCGGGCTGCAGAGCTGATCCGGTCGACGAAGGCGCCTGTGGACGAGCTCGTCCGGGAAGGCCGCGCCCAGGAGCTCCGCGGCATCGGCCCGGGCATCGATGCGCGCCTTCGCGAGCTCGTAGAGACCGGCCAGATCGCCCAGCTCGCCGAGCTGGAACGTGAGGTTTCGCCGGAGCTGATCGGCCTCGCGCGCTACCTCGGCGTGCCTCCGCGGACGATGATCGAGATCGGGAAGACGCTGGGCGTTCGCGACCTGGGCGAGCTGCGGGAGGCTGCCGCCGGGGGTCGGCTGGGCGAGGCCAAGGGGGTCGGGCCGCACACCGAGCAGAAGCTGAAGGCCGTGCTGGCGGGCACGTCGTCGCTCCAGGAACGCCAGCGGCTCGTCCTGAGCCGGGCGCGGGCGCTCGTCGAGAGCGTCGCGGCCGAGGTCGGCGGCCTCGAGGCCGGCGACACGCGCCGGTTCGCCGACGAGCCTGCCCGGCTGGTCGTCGTCGCGCCGCGCTCCCGCGGGATCGTGCAGCGCTTTGCCGCCCTTCCGCAGATTGTTGGCCTCGTCGACTGGGAGGACGACCGTGCGCTCGGCGTGACCGTGGAGGGAGTAGCGGTCGAGCTGAGGCTTGCCGAGCCCGCCGAACTGGGGACTGCGCTCGTCCGGGAAACGGGCTCCGACGCCTACGTGAAGGCGCTCGAGCCGCTGCCGCCTGCCGGCGAGGAGCAGGGTGTCTACGAAGCACTCGGGATCCCATGGTGCCCGCCCGAGCTGCGGGAACAGCCGTTTCGCGGCGTCCCGCCGCGCCTCCTCGAGCGCGCCGATCTCCGCGGCGACCTCCACTGCCACACCACCTGGTCCGACGGATCCGCGAGCGTCGAGGAGATGGGCCGGGCCGCCCGCAACCTCGGCTACGACTACCTCGCCATCTGCGACCACACGAGGAGCGTGCGCGTCGTGCCGGGACTCGACGCCGACGGCGTGCTGAGCCAGATCGAAGAGATCCGCGAAGCGAACGAGCGGCTGGCGCCGTTCAGGCTCCTGGCGGCGACCGAGTGCGACATTCACGACGACGGCGCGCTCGACCTTCCGGACCGCGTGCTTGCGGAGCTCGACTGGGTGACCGCGAGCGTGCATGCCGGGCAGCGTCAATCAAGGGCGCAGCTGACGAAGCGCGTGGTCGAGGCGATGCGGCATCCAGCAGTGCGCTCCATCAGCCATCCAACGGGGCGCCTCGTCGGGCGGCGCCCGCCGAACGACCTCGATCTGGAGGTGGCGATCGAGGTCGCGATCGAGACCGGAACCGCGCTCGAGGTGAACGGCCTCCCGGATCGGCTCGACCTCAAGGGGGAGCACGTGCGTCTGTGTATCGACGCGGGCGTGCCGGTCGTGGTTGCCACCGATTCGCATTCCGTCCGCGGGCTTGGCAACATCGAGCTCGCCGTCGCGACAGCGCGGCGCGGCTGGGCCACAGCGGCGGACGTCGTCAATACACAACCCGTCGAGAAGCTCCTTGCACCGAAGAAGCCGTTGCGCTGATGCCGCGTGAATCGACGAAGCTGCTGGCCGCCTACGACGCGCAATTGCGCGTGCTGGTACCCGACGTCTTGCCGGCGGGAGAGACGGTCGAGCGCGACGGCCCACTCGTGCGCTTCGGCGGCGGACCCGGCGGCGGCTACGTCCTCTACCGCGACCTGGCCGGGATCGACGGGCCGGCCCTGGACGAGCTGATCGCACGGCAGATCGACGTCTTCGCCGCAACGGGTGAACGCTTCGAGTGGAAATACCACGGGCACGATCTCCCGGCCGACCTCCCAGATCGGCTCCTGGCGGCGGGCTTCGAGCGCGAGGACACGGAAACGGTCGTGATCGCGAACGTCGCCGCGATCGCACGCGACGCGCGCCTCCCTGACGATGTGGTGCTCCGCGAGGTCACCGAACGCGTCGACTTCGAGCGAATCGCACGCCTCGAAGAGGCGGTCTGGGGGGAGGAAAACGAGTGGCTTCCCGACATGCTCGAGTCGGAGCGAGAGGCCGATCCGGACGCGATCACGATCGTCGTGGCGGAGGCCGCCGAGACGGTGGTCTGCGCGGCGTGGATCCGGTTCGCTCGCGGGACGGAGTTCGCCACGCTCTGGGGCGGGGCCACCCTTGCGGAGTGGCGCAGGCGCGGTATCTACCGGGCGACCGTCGCCTACCGCGCGAACCTCGCTGCGGAGCGAGGCTTCTGCTACCTCGAGACCGACGCATCGGACGACAGCCGACCGATCCTCGAGCGGCTGGGCTTCGTGCCCGTGACCACGACCACGCCGTACGTCTGGTCGCCGCCCGAAGCGAATTAGCGCTAGTACGCGTGCGCGGCGCCCGGGCCGGTCGTCGACCACTCGCTGAGGTCGAACCAGTGGGTGTCGCGGAGCGCGTCCACTACGCGCGAATCCGTGTGCTCTGCGTTGAAGACGTGGTGTTCGAGATCGCAGCAGATCTCGACGTCGGTCAGCGTCACGTGCGGGATCCGCGCCAGCGCCTCGGCGGGCAAGCGCGCCTCGACGACCGGGTAGTGCTTGAACTGGAGGTCAGGCGCAAGCTCCATCAGCTGCGGCCAGTCGGGGCAGGTCCGCGCGCTCATGTTGCCTCGAGTTCTGCTTCGACGGACGCCATCCTCCAACCACCCTCGATCAACACCGGACCCCGCATCTCACTCCAGAGTAGACGAGGAACCGGAGCGCCCCTCGGCGCTCCGCGCGTCAAGGCAGTTCCTTCCCCATCTGGATGGCGACCTCCTCGTAGCCGACCGAGCGATACAAGCTTCGGGCAGCGTCGTTGCCGCCGAAGACGTTGAGCTCGATGCGGGACAGACCCTGCCGGCGCGCCTCCTGCTCGGCGAGCTCCATCGCCTGACGGCCGACCCCGCGGCCGCGGTGCTCCTCGGCGACGAAGACGTCCCAGACCCAGAAGAACCGCCGGCCCTGCTGCTCGCGCTTCCCGAGCCACATATGCCCGACGCGGTGCCCGGATTCCTCGAGGGCGAACAGCGTCGCATCGCGGTCGCGGAGCAGTCGCGGCACGTCCTCCGCAGCCTTCCGCCGTGCGTCCGCAGCGCTGAATCCGCCGTTCTGCTCGATGTCCTCGGCATAGCGGCGCTCGGCCTCCGCGGCGAACTCGGCCCGTTCGGACCTGCCCAGCGGCCGCAGCGAGAGACCGCTCATCCTGCGACGCGTTCTCGGATGGCGGCCCGCACGATCCCGGCGAGGACGCCGACGAAACGCGGATCCGCGTTCGGCATCTCGATTCGCGTCAGGTCGAGCCCGAGCCCCCGCGCCTTCTCTGCCGCCTCCGTGTCGAGATCCCAGCGGATCTCCAGATGGTCGGCGACGAAACCGACGGGGCACACCAGTAGACGGCGAACGCCGCCCGCCTGAAGCGCTTCGAGGTGGTCGAGGATGTCCGGCCCCAGCCACGGCTCACCGGTCGCCGACTCGCTCTGGTAGGAGAACGTCCATTCGCGCACCGAAGCACGCTCCGCGACGGCCGCCGAGGTCGCCAGCAGCTGCTCCTCGTACGGATCGCCTTCGTCGAGGATCCGCGCGGGAAGGCTGTGCGCCGTGAAGACGACGTGGCGATCGGTGCCCCGGATCCGGTCGGCAAGGAAGTCGACGAGGCCGGGGTCGTCGTACCAGCTGTCGACGAACACGAGCTCCGCGCGACCGGCGAGCGCGGCCTCGAGCTGCTCGCGGTACTGGCCGACGGACAGCCGGGAGTAGTGGGGAGCGAGGACCAGCCCGACGATCGTGCCCGCGCCGCCTTCGATCGCGCTCTCGACGGCGACGGCGATCCGCGGGTGCCAGTGCTTCATCCCCGTGTAGACGGGCATGCCGAGTGCTCGCTCGAGTCCCGCGCGGGTCGCCTCGGTGATCTCGTTGAGCGGCGATTCGGTCTCGATCCCGAGCGCGCGGTAGCGCGCCGTCAGGTCGTCGAGGAGCTCCGGGCGGACCGGCCGTCCGCCGCGGATGTCGGCGTAGTAGGCGGGAACATCCTCGAGCCGCTCGGGCGACCCGTAGGCCATGAGCACGACCGCGCCGCCGCTCGCGTTCACGCCGGTACTTCGACGGCCGTGCGCTCGTGAACCAGGTCGACGAGCCTGCGCAGATCGGCGGGATCGGACTCGGGAAGCACGCCGTGGCCGAGATTGAAGATGTGGCCGGGCCGACCCTCCGCATGTTCGAGCACCTGGAGCGCACCGGCCTCGACGCGATCCCAGGGCCCGAGCAGGGAAGCTGGGTCGAGATTCCCCTGTACGCCCAGATCGTGGCCGACGACGCGCCATGCCTCGTCAAGCGGCACCCGCCAGTCGAGCCCGATCACGTCGCCGCCGGCAGCCGCCATCAGGTCGAGCAGATGTGTTGTCCCGGTGCCGAAATGGATCGTCGGCACGTCGACGCCGTGCAGGAGCCTGCGGGAGTACGGCGCGACGAACTCCTCGTAGTCCGTTCGGGACAGGACCCCGACCCACGAGTCGAACACCTGGATCACATCCGCGCCGGCGGCGATCTTGCCGCCGAGGTACCGCGCGAACGTGGCGGTCAGTTTTCCCATCAGCGCATGCCACGTCTCGGGATCCCGGTACATGAGCGCCTTCACCGCTCCGAAGTCGCGGCTCGGCCGCCCCTCCACGAGGTAGCCCGCGACCGTGAACGCGCCGCCGCAGAATCCGATGACGGCCTGGTCGGCGCGTAGAGCTTCCCGGACGAGCCGCACCGCCTCCAGCACGAACGGGACTGACTGCTCGGGCTCGGGGACGCCCAGGCGCCCGACGTCCGCAGCCGATCGAATCGGCCGGTCGATCACCGGCCCGACCCCCTCGACGAGCCGGACGTCGACGCCCATGCCGATGACCGGGAGCATGATGTCCGCGAACATCACCGCGGCGTCCACGCCGTGCGCCTCGACGGGCTGCAGCGTCACCTCCGCACAGAGCTCCGGCCGGCGGCAGATCTCGAACAGGTCGTGCTGTTCACGGATGCGCCGGTACTGCGGCAGCGACCGGCCGGCCTGGCGCATGAACCAGACGGGCGTCCGTTCGACGCGCTCCCGCCGGCACACTCGTACGAGGGTCGGGGCGGTCACGCCGCCAAGACTAGCCCCCGCCCCGCTCCGGGAAGCACCGCGTGCGGCTGGTCGACCACGCGGCCGCTCACGAGGAGCTCACACCCTTCGGTTACCGTTCGTGCGAAGTGGTCGCCGTGACCCTGGCAGCGCTGCCCGTCGCCGCGCTCGCGATCTGGGCGAGCGCTCGCTCTCCTCTCGGACGCAGGATCGTCGCCACTCCGAGCGGACAGCGTTGGCACGAGAAGACGACGCCGTCACTCGGAGGCCTCGGAATCTTCGCCGGCATTCTCGCGGGCGTCGGGGCGGCAGTCGCGACCGGTGCCGTCGCTGCGAGCACCGAACTGCTCGGCGTCCTCGCCGGCTGCGCGGTCGTCTTCTTCGCGGGCATCATCGACGACGCACGGGGCCTCGGCCCCGTCGCAAAGATCGCCGCACAGCTCGCAGCCGTGGCGATCGTGCTCGCGAGCGGTGTCGGCGTCACGGCGGTGAACAATCCCGTGCTCGCGACTACGATCGGCGTTCTCTGGCTGGTCGGCATGACGAACGCCGTCAACCTGCTCGATCACATGGACGGCGTCGCAGCGACCGTGACCGCGATCGCCGCCGGCCTCTTCGCCCTGGACGCCGCGACGGCGCACCCGAGCCGGCTCGTCCTTGCGCTGGCGCTCGCCGTCGCGCTCGCGTGTGTGGCGTTCCTGCCCTTCAATGTGCGTCCCGGCCGGCCGGCGGCCGTGTTCATGGGCGACTCGGGAAGCCAGCTGCTCGGCTTCGCGCTCGGCTCGCTGGCGCTCCTGTCGAGCTGGCGGGCCTCGGGCCCGTCGCTCGCGACCGTCCTGCTCCCCGTCCTCGTGTTGGCGATCCCGATCCTCGACACGTTCTTCGTCACCGTCGTCCGCCTCCTCGAGCGCCGCCCCGTCTACGAGGGCGGGCGCGACCACACATCGCATCGCCTCGTCTACAGCGGCCTGTCGGAGAAGCACGCCGTCCTCGTCGTCGCTGTGCTCGCCGCCGCCGTCGGCGGGACGAGCCTCCTCTACAGCGCCGTGGACAACGCCGAACTCACCGTCGTCGGCGTCGTCGTGACCTTCGCACTGCTGGTGCAGCTGGCGAGTGTGCTCGTCACGCTCGACGAGTCGCCCCAGCACCGGCAGCTGTCGTTCCGCCGCGTGCTCGAGCGCCAGTTGCCGCGGCTCCTCGAGGTGCTCGGCGACTTCGTGCTCATCACCGGTGCGTTCACGGCTGCCTACGTCCTCCGCTTCGACGGGCTCGGAACGCACGCTTCGCGCGAGCTCTTCGTCAGGGCGCTGCCCGTCATCCTCGCCTGTCGGTACGCGTTCTTCCTGCTGCTCGGGCTGTATGCGAGCATCTGGCGTTACGTCGGCGTGCGGGACGCGGCGCGGATCGTCGTCGCCGTGACGCTGTCGGAGGGCGTCGCCGTGACGCTGATTGCGATCTCCGACCAGACGGCGTTCTCGAGCTTTTCGCGCAGCGTGTTCGCCATCGACGCACTTCTCTGCACGCTCGTGATCGGGGCGTCGCGCTTCGGCGGCCGCGCCGTCGCCGAGGCGATGCCGCTCCTGCGACGCCGGAGCGATTGGCGACGGACGCTCGTCGTCGGCGCCGGCCGTGGCGGCCGCAGCCTCGTCCGCGAGCTGCACGAGTCCCCCGGAGAGAAGGTGGTCGGGCTCGTCGACGACGACCGCCGGCTCGCACGGCGCCGCATTCACGGCGTTCCCGTGCTGGGGACGACCGTCGACGTGCCGGCCATCATCGCGCGTGTCCGGCCGGACGCCGTCGCCGTCACCATCCCTGACGCTCCGCGCTCATGCCTTGAGCCGGTGGTCGAGGCGTGCGCGCAGGCCGGCGTCCCGTGCGAGTTCGTGCGCCGGCAGACGACCGCGCCCGTCTTCGCTCACGCCGCCGCCGACTGAGCTCCGCGGCGGAATTCAGCCGGCGCCGTCGACGCCCGGAAGCTGCCACGTGCCGCCGAGGCGGATCGGGCCGGCGCCCGAGGCGTCATGGCTGAAGACGCTTAGCTCGAGTGCGCGCTCGGCCGCAGCGAGCTCGGCGTCGCCGTCGTGGCTACCGACGCCGACGTCGACGAAGAACCGCCCCTCGCGCATGGGCAGGCCGGGCAGGTTGAGCCGCAGGCGTTCGAGGCGCTCGGGCCGCAGCAGCACGTCCTCGGCGGTCTGGGAGCCGACCGGTGTCCCGCTCGCGTCCCGGATCCCGACCGTCACCCGCACACCTTCGACGCCCTGCTCGGAGTAAAGCCAGACCTCGAGCGCCATCGGCTCGCCCTCGGTGAAGCGGTCGCGGATGGAGCCGTCGCCCGCGACGGCTCGAACCTCGTGCACGCGACAGCGCCCGTTGGCAGCGTGCCGCGCCCGGCCGGCCGCGTCGCTCGGCCGCCTGACGAGCCGACGGTGGTACGCCCGCACGACCTCGCCGGCCGCCCCCTCCTCGATGACGCGGCCGTGATCGAGCATGACCGCCCGGTCGCAGATGCGTTCGACCGAGCCCGCATCGTGTGAGACGAAGACGATCGTGCCGCCCGCACGCTTGAAGTCCCAGATGCGGCCGAAGCACTTCTGCTGGAATGCCTCGTCCCCGACCGTCAGCACCTCGTCGAGGAGCAGGACGTCCGGCTGGATGTGCATCGCGACCGAGAAGCCGAGGCGCATGTACATCCCGGATGAATACGTCCGCACGGGAACGTCCTTGAAGGGCTCGAGCTCGGCGAACTCGATGATCTCGTCCAGGTGCTCGTCGACATAGCTCCGCTTGAGGCCGTAGATGGCGGAGTTCAGATAGACGTTCTCGACCCCGGTGAAATCGGGGTGGAAGCCCGCGCCGATCTCGATCAGCGAGCCGACCCGCCCGCCGACCTCCAGCACGCCGGTGCTGGGAGCGAAGATGCCGGCGAACAGCTTCAGCAGCGTCGACTTCCCCGAGCCGTTCCGCCCGACGATGCCGAAGGCCTCGCCGGGATGAATGTCGACGTCGACGTCTCGAAGCGCCCAGAGATCGCGCGTCCGCGGAACCTCTCGGCGCAGGATCGTCTCCTTCAGCGAACGGCTCTGCGAGAGCCGGATCTTGAAGACCCGGCTGAGGCCACGCCCGCGGATCTCGCCGGCGGCGACCGTGTCCTCGACGCGCACGTCAGAGCTCGATCGCCAGGCGGTCCGCGTACCGCTGGACCACCCACAGGCCCACCAGGGCCAGCGCGGGACCGACCACGAAGATGTAGACGAGCACGGGCGCGCCCGGAACGACACCCTCGAGGATCACGGCCCGCATTCCCTCGACGTAGGGCGTGACCGGGTTCCCGTACCGCAGGAGGTGGATCACCCAGGGGTGGGACGCGGCGCCGGGTAGCTGCTCCAGGGCATAGAGGACGGGCGTGAGGAAGAACCACGGCAGGAACAGCACGGCCAGCAGGTGCTCGACGTCGCGGAAGAAGACGTTCAGCACGGAGAGCAACCAACCGAGGCCGAGCGTCAGACAGACGAGCGCGCCGACGATGGGCACGGCGAGCGCAAACGTCTTCGCCGTCTCGGGCACGACGACGAGATCGATCGGGATCAGGATCACGAGCATGACGCCGATCGAGATCGTCTGCGAGAGCACGACCGCGGTCACGACGAGCTCGCGGGGAAACCACACCTTCTTGATCAGATCGGCGCTGCCGAGCGGCGCGCCGGTCCCGACCTGTACCGCCGCCTGGAAGAACCCCCAGACGACCAGCCCCGACAGCACGAAGAGCGGGTAGTGGGGGATGCCGTTCGTCGTCTTCCAGAGCACGGCGAAGATGAGCGTGTAGACGCCCATCATCGTCAGCGGATAGACGATCGACCAGATGAGGCCGAGGGCGGAGCGCTTGTACCGCGCGCGCACCTCGCGCAGAAACATCGTGCGCAAGAGCTCCGTATAGCCAGTTAGCCAGCGGAGCGACGGCAACCCTGCCTTCTTGACGCTGACGTTCACGGCCACGCAGGCAGGATACTGAGCGCGTTGACGCGGTCTGCAGGCGCTATAACTGCCGCCACCGTGGCCGCCGGCGTCCCCCTGCGCTCCGAGCTCGTGCCATCGGTCGCGCTGCTCGGCCTCTTCGACGTCGCCGACTACGACGCGCTCCTCACCGCCAGGATCGTCGAGCGGGAACTCTCCAGGCGGCTCCCGCTCGCCCGCGTCGACCGCTACGCCCCGCTCGGCGGCAAGCGGCCGCTCGCGCTCGACGGTGGCCGGCCGGCGCTCACGCTCGGCCCGCCCGAGCGCGCAAGGAAGGCCGAGTTGCGCACGCGCCACGACCTCGTTGTCTATTTGGGCAATGTGCTCCATGATCGAGACGGCCTCTATGCCGACCTCTACGGCGTGTCGGACGTGGAGGCCGAGCGGCTCCGGCCGAGCGGGTTCTTCGTGGACGGGCTGGGCGCGGAACCCGGGGATCGTTGCCGAGTCGCCTGGTACGGCGTCGGCGTGCCCTTCGACCTCGACGCGGCAGCGGCCGAGCGCGTGCGCACCGGGTTGGCGTCAGCGTGCCGCGTGTCGGTCCGCGACGAGGACTCACAGCGGCGGCTGCTCGCGGCGCTCGGCTCAGAGGTGACGGTCACGCCTCACCCCGCCGTGCTCGCGGCGCGCCTGTTTCCGGCGGATGTGCTTCGCAAGCGGCGCGACTACCTGAGCACCATGGGGTGGTACCCGACCGAAAGCGCTCCGGTCCTCGTCGAGGGCGGCGGCGAGCGCGCCGGCGCAGCCGCCGAGGTCGCCCGCACCGCCATGGAGCTCGGCGCCCCGGTCGCGGTCGTCGGGCTCGACGCCTCGTCCGGCCAGGACGAGCTCGCCGACGCCATTACCCCGCTTCTTCCGGGGCCGCCGTTCCGCCTCCCGGCCGAGCTTACGCTCGAGGACGTGACCGCGGCGATCGCTCACGCTAGAGCGTTCGTCGGGGCGTCCGCGGCGGCAGACGCCGTCGCGCGCGCCTTCGGGGTTCCCTCGAAGGCGGCGACGGCGGACGTCGTCGAGCTCCAGGAGCGGGCCGGCTCGGAGCTCGACGCGGTCGCAGCGCTGGCCGAGGACGCCTGGGCGGGCCGTGCGGCGGCGGACGGGCGCAATGTCTCGGCGCTGTTGCGTGCCCTGGATCATGCCGAGGAGCGGTATCGCGCGCTGCTTCGCGCCTACGAGCAACGGGGTGAGCGACTCGTGGAGGATCGGTTGCGCTACGCCGAGATCGTCGAGGGCCTCGAGACCGCGGCAGACGGTCTCCCTGCCGAGTTCGTCGCGCGGCAGTCCGAGCTGGAGAACCAGCTCGAAGTCGCCTCGGCTGCGGAGGCCGAGGCCCGGCTGGAGCTCGAGCGGGCGCGGGCAGCGCGGCCCGGGTGACCGAGCTCCGATTTCCAGCCGTTCGCGAGCCGACCGTCTCGGTGGTCATGGTCACGTACAACGCGGTCGACTGGGCGCGACAAGCCTTACAGGCCCTGAGCGAACACACGGAGTCGTCCTACGAGCTGATCGTCGTCGACAACGCGTCGTCGGACGGAACGGCGGAGATGCTCGCCGCGGAGCTCGAGCAGGCGACGGTCGTCCTCAATGAGCGCAACCGCGGCTTCGGTGCCGCGAACAACCAGGGCGCCGCCCGCGCCGTCGGTCGTTACCTCCTCTTCCTCAACGACGACGCGCTCGTGCGGCCCGGCTGGCTCCCGCCGCTCCTCGAACGGATCGAGTCGAACGGGCACATCGGCGCCGTCGGACCACGCCTGCTCAACCTGGACGGATCCCTGCAGATCTCGGGCGCGCTGCTGGCTCGGTCGGGATCGACGCTCGAGCTCGGCTACGGGGAAGACGCCGAGGCGCCCGGGTACCGGTTCCCGCGCGTCGTCGACTACCTCTCCGGCGCCTGCCTCCTCGTCCGGCGGTCGGCGTTCGACGAGGTCGGCGGGTTCGATCCGGTCTACGAGCTCGCGTACTTCGAGGACGCAGACCTCTGCCTTTCGCTCGCGGACCGCGGCTACCGGACCTTGTACGAGCCGCGTTCGAGCGTCACCCACGTACGCGGCGCGTCGCCCAAGGGTGACCTGGGATCGACGCTCGCGCCGCGCAACCGGTCGGTCTTCCGGCGGCGCTGGTCCGATGTGCTCGCGTCGCGCCCGCCGTCCCCGCTGGCGGGCCACGGGCGTCGAATCCTCGCCGCCCGCGATGCGCCGGTGCTGGCGCGCGTCCTCGTCGTCGGCGTCTGGACGGAGCCGCTCATCGACGTCGCCCTGGCGACGCGCGTAACGCTGATCCGAGCGCCTGACACGGGGTCGGAGGCCGAGCGCCTCCTCCGGGCGGGCGTCGAGGTTGTCGACGGCGTGGAGGACTGGCGCGCGTGGTTCGAACAACGCCGGTTCCACTACGACGCAGTCGTCGGCCACCTGGACGCCGAGTTCGACCAGCTCGTCCGGCAGACGCAGCCGCAGGCGGTGCACGTGCCTCCGGAGCAGGCGGACGAGCTCCGGCTCGTGTTCGGCGGTTAACCAGGGCGCCTGTCCCGCTACGCTTTGCGTTCGATGCGCGCTGGTGCCGCAGGATCGCGCGCCGCGCGCGCGGCCGCAGTTGTCGTACTCCTGGCCGCGGTGGCACTTGCCGCCGGCTCGGCCCGGCCGTCGTCGGCCCGCAAACCGCTCCGGTATCCGTCGAAGTGCGTCAACGACGCCGCCACGCACCGCGGGCGCCCGATCTTCGCCCAGCTTCGCCGCCTTCACGTGCGTGTCTGGTCGAGCGGCATCTCATGGGCGAAAATCGCGCGCCGCCGGCCGAAGCGCCCGCGCTTGCCGAGCGACCCGGCCTACCGCTGGCCCGCCAACCTCGGCCGCATGCTCGACCAGGCGCGGAAGGACGGCATCGAGCCCGTGCTCTATGTCAACGGCTTTCCGTCCTGGTCGAACGGCGATCGCGACTCCTCGTGGGCGCCGCAGAATCCGCAGGACTACGCCAACTTCATGGCAGCCGCCGTCCGCCGGTACCCCCAGGTGCGCCGTTGGATCGTCTTCTCCGAGCCGAGCAACTACGTGAACTTCCGGCCACAGGGCGACGACGGCAAGCGGGCGCCGCGACTCTACGCACGTCTGCTCGACGCGTCCTACTCCGCCATGCACGCAGCCCGTCGCAATGTGGTCGTGATCGGCGGCAACGTCCACCCGGCCGGATTCAACGACGAGACGACGACTGCGCCGGACACGTTCCTCGAGAACATGGTGCTCCCGGACGGGCGGCGGCCGCGACTCGACATGTTCGGCATCAACCCCTACACGGAGCGCCCCCTCAACATGGGACTCCCGCACCTGCCACACCGTGTCGACTTCGACGATCTCGACTGGCTCGTCCGCCAACTCGATCGCGACTACCCGGGCAAGCGCACACGCCTCTTCGTCGACGAGTTCGGCTGGAACACCGAGCACTCGGCAGGCGGTTGGCTCTACGTCGTGTCCCGGCGGAAGCAGGCTGCTTCGCTGCCGCTCGCCTTTCGTCTCGCCGCGAGACTGGGCCGCATCGACACGATGTGCTGGTTCGAGCTCTACGACTCGCCTCCCGAGAAACGCGGCAACCAGTGGTGGAACTGGACTAGCGGGCTGCGAACGTTCCCGGGCGTCCGGAAGCCGTCATGGGCCGCCTTCGCGCGCGTGCCCAGCGGGCCGTCGCAGCTGCAGCGCTAACGCGTCGCCGTCGGCAGCGGCGCACGGGGATTCAGGGCCCGGGCTCGCCGAAGCGCCGCCTGCGCCGCGTCCTCGCGGCCCGCGGCGCGGAGCGCATCGGCAAGCGCCAGCCAGGACGTCCAACCGTTCGGCTCGCGGCCGGTGGCGTCATCGGCGGCCTGGATTGCCGCACCGCTCCGCCCGGCCGCGGCGAGCACGTCCGAGCGCACGATCAGCGGTTCCGCCGCGAATGGATTCACGTTCGCCGCGATCCGGAGGTCGTCGAGCGCGGTCGCGGTCGCCGCCGCCTGCGCCTCGGCACGGTTCGTCTCTCTCGTCGCGAGGTAGGCCGGGAAGGCGGCCACTGCGGCGACCAGTGCCGCGGCCGCCACGAGCAACCGCTCCTTTCTGCCCGGTAGCACGAGGTTGCCGACTGTTCCGCCGGTGGCGAGCGCGCCGAGCACAAGGAATCCCGGAAGGGCAACGGCGGGGATGCGGAAGAGCCAGTCAAGTGACGAGTGCAGGACGAAGTAGACGCCGCAGCCACCGAGGGCGACGGCCGCCAGCGGCCACGGTCCCGGGCCGCGACGGGCGGAGCGCAGCGCGATAAGCGGCAGGAGCAGTACCGCCGCCGTGAGCAAGAACCCGACGACGCCCGTCTCGGCCAGCGCGCCCGCCTCCCAGGAGTGGGCGTCCGTGACGTTCTCGTCGACCGATCGGGAACGGAACCAGGGAACGCTGAACGCTCCCGAGCCAACGCCGCCGCCCGGGTGAGCGGCGAACGCGTGCCATGCGACGCGCCAGTAGTCATAGCGATTCGAGAAGCCGCTACCGAAATGCGAGACGTCGCCTGTGGCCGCGGGATGGACGTTCCGGAACTCGTCCCAGCGCGCCTGCAGCCACGTGTCCGGGCGGCCGGCGCGCACGGCAAACGCGGCGATGCCGACGACGAGCACCACCGTCCAGACCACGAGTGCGACCCGGCGCTCGCGTCCACCGAACGGGAAGCGGCCGCGGCGCTCGAGCGTGGCCAGCCCGCCGACGAGCGCGCCCGTCGCGAGCGCGGCAATGAGAGCAGCGAGGCCGATGACCCTGGCGGTGCTCGCGGAGGCCGAGGGGTCGCCGTGAAGAAGCCGCGGCGCGGCAACCGCGGGCGGCAGCACGACGGCGGTCAGCGTGAGCGCGACGCGGGCGCGCTCGTGCGCGATCACGACCGTGACGATCAGACCGCCGGCGAGGGCGATGGCCGCGCCGCGGCTTTCGGCCGTGAGACCGACGGCGAGGGCGAGCGCGGCGAAGAACCCGCACAGCGCCCGC